>JAABUZ0100000845.1_pt1 | contig 66733 bp, 71 predicted proteins | sample 5562091 | NCBI WGS metagenome assembly JAABUZ01 (sample SAMN12813069, study PRJNA571459) | rock metagenome | isolation source: Antarctica rocks | place: Antarctica: Victoria Land, Linnaeus Terrace sud | collected 2015-12-21 | reverse complement strand
TCCAGCCGCGGGCGATCTCCTCCACGACCAGGGCGTACGTCAGCAGCGACTCACCCAGGCCGCCGTACTCCTCCGGGATCATGAGCCCGAACAGGCCCATCTCCTTCATGCCCTCGACGATCGCCTCAGGAAACTCGTCCTTGTGCTCGAGATCGGTGGCGTAGGGGATGATCTCCTTGTCCACGAAGCCGCGGACCGTGGACAGGATCTCCTGCTGGATCTCGGTCAGGCCCTCGGTGGCAGCCAGGCGTGGCATGTCGCTCCCTCACGTGCATCGGTCGATCGGCGCAGTGTCCCACCGGCCCCGACGCCCCTGCCAACCAGAACAGGTGAGCCGCCTCACGTCCGGCCGCCGACGGCCGCCGTCCGCTCAGGGGCGGTCGAACAGCACGTTGCAGGCCTGGACCTCCGCCGCGTCGCGCGTCCAGGCTCCGTCACAGCCCAGGGCGGCAGCGCGACGGGAGCCGTCGATGTCGCCCAGCTCCCCGCGCACGCTCTCCAGGACCTGCAGGCCGTGCGCCCGGGCGACCAGGACCACCCGTCCGACGAGGTGGTCCAGCACCCAGTCCGTCCCGGCGAGCCCCTCGACCTCGGCCCGCACACCCGTGCCTGCGGCCAGCGCGTCGGGGTCGAGGACCAGTGCCTCGAGGCGCTCGCTGGCCGCGGCCAGGGCCCCGAGCCGGGCGAGTCCCCCTACGTCGTCGACCTGTGCCTGGATGCCGATGCTCCCGCCCGTCAGACCCATCATGGCCTCGATCTGGGTGAGCAGCAGGTCGAGCCAGAGCACGTGTGCAGCCTCCTGTACGTGCGGAAGCACGAGACTGTCCACCCGATGACCGGCCCCCTCGACCACCTCGATGACGTCGCGGTAGCACTGCGGCGAGCTCACCGGGTGGACACGCACACTGCGTACCTGGTGCGTCCAGTCCTCGGCGAGCAGCGCTCCGACGACGGTGTCGCGGGCACCCTCGGGAGCCGAGAGCAGATCCAGGACGACCTCGTCCGCGGCGACAGCGCGGGCGTGCCGCACCCCGTCGGCGTCGGCAGCAGACACGAGCAGGCACGAACGGCGGGACCGGGCTGGGCGCGGCACGGGTGCCTCCTCGTCGTGGGACTGGTTGCTGACGCTCTCACCTGTTCGGGGGCAGGTCCTGCAGGCTCACTCGACCGGGACGCTGGGTGCTGCGGGACCGCTCGAGCGGATCACCAGGGCGAGCCCGGCAACCAGCAGGACCGCAGCCGGCACCGCGAGCAGCGGAACGTGCTGGCCGCGGACGAACAGCGCCGCGATCAGCGCCGCACCCGGGATCTCGAACAGGATGGACAGACTCACCACAGTCGGGCTCGTCGTCTTCAGGACCACGTTGAACAGCGAGTGACCCAGCAGCTGCGCGCCGGCCGTCAGGGCGATCAGCTTGAGCCAGTCGACCCCGGCGTACCCGTGCAGGCGCTGGCCGCCGACCAGGCATACGAGCAGCAGCAGCGCCGCCGTCGTGGTGTAGCACAGCGCGGTGTACGTCGTCGTGGTCACGCTGCGCCGGACCTCGCTGCCGGCCGTCATGTACAGGGCCGCGAACAACCCGCCGACGACCGCGAGCCCGTCGCCGAACAGCGCCCGACCCGACACCTGCAGGTCGGCGCCGGTGAGCAGCAGCGCGCCGGCCAGGGCCACGCCGATCCCCAGCCAGACCCGGCTGCTGACGGCTTGGCCGCGCGCCCTGCTGATCAGCGCGGACCACACCGGCTGCGTCGCGACCAGGGCCGTCGCGCTGGCCACGCTCGTATCGGTCAGGGCGGGGATCCAGGTCGCGAAGTGCAGGGCCAGAAAGACCCCGGCGAGCAGCGCGAGGCCGCGCTCCCGCCGGTCCAGGCCCAGCAGCTCGGCCCGGCGGCGCAGGAGCACCAGGGGGGTCAGCACCACGCCGGCCAGCGCGTTGCGCCAGAAGGCGATCGCCAGAGCGGGCACGGCCGTTGCGGCGATGAGGGGGCCGCTCGTGGAAACCGCCATCAGGGCCACGACCAGCAGTCCGACGTCGCGGGTCGGTGGCCGCTCCACCCCTTGCGCGAACGGTCGCGCCGGGGTTTGGGTGCTCACTGCCCCATGATGCCAGGGTGGACCCAGGTGACGAGGTGGTCGTACCTGCCCTGGTACAGGAGGCGACGCGGCGCTCCGGAGTGGTCTGGGTGGAGTTGCCGGGCAGCGCGCCCCGGCCGGTCTGGCACCTGTGGCACGAGGGGAGCCTGTACACGGTGGTGGGCGGCCTCGAACAGGCCCCTCCGGACCCCGGCCCCACGGCCGTGGTGATCGTGCGCAGCAAGGACACGCAGAACGACCAGGTGGTGCGGTGGGCGGCCGAGGTGTCGCGGGTGCGACCAGGGTCACCGCTGTGGAACGAGGTCGTGCCCCTGCTGCACGCCCGCCGGCTGAACCCGCCCGACGGCGCCGCCCAGCCGGCCCGCTGGGCTGCCTCGTCCCTCGTGCTGCGACTGATGCCGACAGGTTCCCTCCCGCCGCCGGCATAGCTACCGCGACCGGGAGGTGATCCCGGTCAGCGAGGGACTCCGGCCGGTGCGGCGTCGGTCAGCAGCAGGGGTATTGCAACCCTCGGGCCAGGGCCTGTCAGGGTGCGGCCCCTCAGGGCATCGTCATGCCGCCGTCGACCGGCAGGGTGATCCCGGTGATGTAGGACGCGGCCTCGCTGGCCAGGAAGACCACTGCGCAGGCGACCTCGACGGGGTCGCCGAGTCGGCCCGCGGGAGTGATCCTCGTGACGAACTCGGACTCCCGAGGGTCCATCTGGTCGGTCATCTCGGTCGGGAAGTAGCCAGGGGCGACCGCGTTGACGCGGATGCCCTTGCGCCCGGTCCACTGCGCAGCGAGGTCGCGGGTCAGCCCGATCAGGCCCGCCTTGGAGGCGGCGTAGGCCGCCTGGGGCAGGGCTCCGGGGCGGATGCCGAGCACGCTGGAGATGTTGACGATCGCGCCACCGTCCTTGGCCGCCCGGGCGAAGGCCTGCGACATCCAGTACTGGCCGTGCAGGTTGACGTCGAGCACCTTGCGAAACTCCTCGGGCGTCTCCCGGGTGGCGGGCTTGGCCCAGCCGAAGCCGGCGTTGTTGACCAGCACGTGCACCCCACCGAGCTGCTCGACGCCGGCGGCCACCATGGCCGCGCACTGGTCCGGGTCGGTGACATCGGTCTGGACGGCGACGAACCGGCGGCCGGCGGCCTCCACGAGCCGGCCGGTGTCCGCGAGCTTGTCCTCCCGACGGGCACCGAGTACGACGTCGGCGCCGGCCTCGGCCAGGGCCTGCGCGCACGCGACCCCGAGTCCGGAGGAGGCGCCGGTCACCAGGGCCACCTTGCCGTCGAGGCGGAAGCGGTCGAGCACGGTCACAGGTCCTCCTGCAGGCGGGGGTTGGGGGCGTCGGAACGCGCTCATGGTGCCGCACCCTCAGCGGTAGCCTCGGCCCAGTGACCACCGGGACCCGCGTCTTCGTCGCGCGGCTGGCCGGGCTGCCCGTGTTCGACCCGAACGGCGACCAGGTCGGCCGCGTCCGGGACGTCGTCGTCGCGCTGCGGATCGGTAAGGACGCGCCGCGGGTTCTGGGCCTGGTCTTCGAGATCTCGGCCCGACGCCGCATCTTCGTCCCGATCGGCCGGGTGAAGTCCGTCGAGCCCGACGCGGTGCTGCTCACGACGGGCACCGTGAGCCTGCGGCAGTTCGACAAGCGGCCCGGCGAGACCCTCGTGCTGGCCGAGCTGCTCGACCGCAGTGTCACCGTCCTGGACAGCGGCGCCACGATGACGGTGGTCGACGTGGCGATGGAGCACACGCGCACCGACTGGCTGCTGACGAGGGTCGCCGTTCGGCGTACGGCGACCGGGCTGCGGACCCGGCGGCGGGGCGAGCTGCTGCAGCTTGACTGGGATGAGGTCAGCGGGTTCTCGCTGCCCGAGGACGGCCAGGGGGCGGCGAACCTGCTGGCGGTCTTCGAGAAGCTGCGACCGCACGACCTCGCCGGAGTGATGCACGACCTGTCGGGCAAGCGCCGGGCCGAGATCGCCGCGGCGCTGGACGACGAGCGCCTCGCCGACGTCCTCGAGGAGATGCCCGAGGACGAGCAGGTGGAGCTCCTGGCGGGCCTGGAGGACGAGCGGGCCGCCGACGTCCTCGAGGCCATGGCGCCGGACGACGCCGCCGACCTGCTCGGCGAGATGCAGCCGGCCGACGCCGAGCGGCTGCTGGACCTGATGGAGCCCGACGAGGCCACGCCGGTGCGCCAGCTGCTGGCCTACTCCGACGACACCGCCGGCGGGCTCATGACCAGCGAGCCCGTCATCCTGCCGCCCAACACCACCGTCGCGGAGGCCCTCGCCCGCATCCGGCACGAGGACCTGTCGCCGAGCCTGGCCGCCCAGGTGTACGTCGTGCGGCCGCCGTACGAGACGCCGACCGGCCGCTACCTTGGCACCGCGCACTTCCAGCGGCTGCTGCGCGAACCTCCCAGCGCGCTCATCAGCGCGACCGTCGAGACCGACATCGAGCCGCTGGCCCCCGAGGTGCCGCTGGGCGAGGTGACCCGCCACCTGGCGTCGTACAACCTGGTGGCCGCCCCGGTGGTGGACGGCGAGAACCGACTGCTGGGCGCCGTCACCGTGGACGACGTGCTGGACCACCTGCTGCCCAGCAACTGGCGCGACGGACGGGCACGGGCCCGTGGCTGAGCGGCCGCCGCGGCGGCCCCGGCTGGACACCCCGGTCGAGGCGCGGCGTGGACTCGTCCCCCGGCCGCACTACGACCCCGAGGCGTTCGGCCGGTTCTCCGAGGCGATCGCCCGCTACCTCGGTACGGCGCGGTTCCTGGTCTACCTGACGCTGTTCGTCGTGGTCTGGCTGGCGTGGAACACCTTTCTGGCCCCGGGCCTGCAGTTCGACCCCAAGCAGACGAACTACACGCTGCTGACCCTGATCCTGAGCCTGCAGGCGTCCTACGCCGCGCCGCTGATCCTGCTCGCGCAGAACCGCCAGGCCGACCGGGACCGCGTGACCCAGGACGAGGACCGCGAGCAGAGCGGCCGGCTCAAGGCCGACGTCGACTACCTCACCCGCGAGGTGGCCTCCATGCGCCAGGCACTCGGCGAGGTCGCGACCCGCGACTTCCTGCGCGACCAGCTGCGCGAGCTGACCGAGGAGGTCATCGCGCGTACGACCGAGGGCGCCGGGGAGGTGCTCTACGACCGGCAGGCCCGTGAGAAGCGGGAGGAGCGTGAGCGCCGGGCCGAGCGCAAGAAGCGCCGGGCCGGCCGTACCGAGGAGCAGCAGCCGCAGGGCGGCGGGAGCCTCGCCGAGCCCTTCGCGGGCGAGTCCGAAAGCGGCTAGGCGCGTCGCGGGCTTCACCCACGCGGCCTAGTGGCCGAGACACCCCAGGTGAGCACTTCGACCCCGTGGAGCCCCCTGCCGTACGCCGCCGGCGCGGGAGGTGCGATGTCCGCCGGCGCCGCAGGCCGAGGAGGCGACCCGGAGCCCGCTCCGCGGCGCGCCCGCCGGCGGATCGGCGAGGTGCTCATCGAGCAGGGCCTGCTCACCGAGGAGCAGCTCCAGGGCGCCCTCAAGTCCCAGCAGGAGCCGCCGCCGGGCCAGTCACGCAAGCGCCTCGGACAGGTCGTCACCGATCTGGGCCTGGCGACCGAGCGGGACGTTGCGCGCGCCCTGGCCGAGGCGCTCGGCCTACCGCTGGTCGACCTGGGCCGCACGGTCGTGGTGCCCGAGCACGTACGTCTGCTGCCCCGTGCCGTCGCCGAGCGCAGCGGCATAATGGTGCTGGAGCGCCAGGGCAACCGGGTGACGGTGGCGACGGCGGACCCGACCAACGTGGTCGCCCTCGACGACGTGAAGCTCTACACCGGGGCGTCCGAGCTGGTCGTCGTCGTCGCCACCGACAGCCAGGTCCGGGACCATCTCACCCGGGCGTGGTCGCTGTCGGAGGACTCGGCCGAGATGGGCACCCTGTTCGAGGGCTTGTCCAACGACGGGCCGGACGAGGCTGCCTCCCTGCAGGCGGACGCCGTCGAGGCCGCCCCGATCGTGCGCCTGGTGGACGTCCTGCTGGCCGACGCCGTCCGGGCCCGCGCCAGCGACGTGCACGTCGAGCCCCAGGCGGGCGACCAGCGCATCCGCTACCGGGTGGACGGCCTGCTGCGCGACGTGATGACGGTGCCGCGCAACGCGACCGCGTCCGCCGTGAGGCGCATCAAGATCGTGTCGGGCCTGGACATCGCCGAGCGTCGCCGTCCCCAGGACGGCCGGGCGAAGCTCTCCGTCGACGGGATGGTCGTGGAGGCGCGGGTCTCGACGCTGCCCACGCTGCACGGGGAGAAGGTCGTCATCCGGCTGCTCCCCCGCGCCGAGAACGTCCCGCTGCTCACCCACACCGGTCTGACCCCCCCGCAGCTCGAGCTCGTCGGCTCGGCGCTGACCCAGAGCCAGGGACTCGTGCTGATCACCGGCCCGACCGGTTCGGGCAAGACCAACACGCTGTACGCCGCCATCCAGCAGGTCAGCACCCCCGACCGGAACATCGTCACCCTCGAGGACCCGGTCGAGGTGCAGGTCGCCGGCATCACCCAGGTGCAGGTGCACGAGCGCTCGGGCCTGACGTTCGCGCGCGGTCTGCGCAGCATCCTGCGGCAGGACCCGGACATCGTCCTGGTCGGTGAGGTCCGCGACCAGGAGACGGCCGAGCTGGCCCTGCAGGCCTCGCTGACCGGCCACCTGGTGCTGACCACGCTGCACACCAACGACGCGATCAGCGCGATCACCCGGCTGGTCGACATGGGGGTCGAACCGTTCCTCGTGGCCTCCTCGCTGTCGCTGGTCATCGCCCAACGCCTGGTCCGCAAGCCCTGCGTGTCCTGCCTGCACGACTACGTGCCGACGCCCCGCACGCTGGCCCTGCTCGGGCTGCAGGAGTTCGACCTCGCCGGCGCCACCCCCAAGCGCGGCCGCGGCTGCGCGGACTGCGGGGGGACCGGCTACCGCGGCCGTACCGGCATCTTCGAGGTGCTGCCGGTGACCGGAGCGCTGCGCAAGGTGCTGCTATCCACCCCCACCGAGGCCGCGATCGCTGCCGCGGCCCGCGCCCACGGCATGACCACGCTGCGCGCCTCCGCCCTCGCCGCCGCACACCGGGGCGAGACGACGTACGAGGAGGTGCTGCGGGCGACCCACGTCGACGCCGTCAGCGGTCCGCGCTGCCCCACCTGCGCCCGTGCGCTGGCCGACGACATGATCTGCTGCCCCTGGGACGGCGCCCTGCTGGCGCGCGGCAACTGCACCACCTGCGAACGACCGCTGGACGCCGAGTGGAGCACGTGCCCGTGGTGCCGCACTCCCGTCGAGGGCGCGACCCCGTCGCCGCCGGTGAGCGAGCCCGACGTGGCGCGGCTCCCACGCCTGCTCGTCGTGGACGACGACCCGAGCGTCTGCGCGTTCGTGGCCGCCGCCCTCACCGGTTCCGTCGAGGTCGAGGCCGCCCACACCGCGACCGACGCGCTGGCCCGGGTGGGCGCCGAGCACTTCGACGGGGTGCTCGTCGACAACGGCCTACCGGACCTGTCGGGGATCGAGATCATCCGCCTGCTGCGCACGGACCCGCTGACGCTCGGCCTGCCACTGGTGATGTTCACCGGCAGCTCGTCGACCGCGGTCGAGGACGAGGCCCGGCGCGCCGGCGCCGACGACTGCCTCGCCAAGCCGGTGGAGCCCCTGTTGCTCGAGGAGCGGGTCCTGTCCCTGCTCACCCGCGACACCCGAACCTTACGCACCGCTGCGCTGTCCTGAGCCAAGGCCAGGTCCCCGCTACAGCGCGCGAAGGACGGCGGCTGTCCCCGCGGCGACCAGCACGACCACGAGGAACGGCGCCCGCAGCACCAGGGCGACCCCGCCGGCCAGCAGCCCCGCGGCCCGGGCGTCCACCACCAGCGACCGGCCGGAGCCCAGGGCCTGCACCACGACCAGCGCCGACAGCAGGGCCACCGGCACGAGCTCGGCGCAGCGGCGTACGCCGGGACGGTCGAGCACCGAGGCCGGCAGCAGCCAGCCGGCGGCCTTGAGGGCGAAGCAGCCGACCGAGGTCAGCGCGACGGCCAGCCAGGTCACCGCCGACGCGCCACGGCGGGGACGACGGCGAGCCCGGCCAGCAGCACCGGCACGCCGGGCGGGGTGAGCGGTACCGCCACCGCTGCGACGACCGCACCGCCGAGGGCGACCTGCACCGCGGTCCGGGAGCGGACCTGCAGCCGGAGCAGGCCGAGGAAGGCGGCGCCGACGGCGGCGTCCAGGCCGAGCGCCCGGGTGTCGACCTGCGCCGCCCCCGCAGCGCCGAGCAGCGTCGCCAGGTTCCACAGGCCGTAGACGCTCGCCGCCGTCGCCCAGAAGGCCCATCCCGCAAGGGGCGCCGGGGCCGCGGTCGCCATCGCCGTGGTCTCGTCGATCGTCACCTGGGCCGCGATGAGGCGCCGCAGCCCCCGCAGGCCGAGCAGGTCGGCCAGCCGGACGGCGTACAGCGCGTTGCGGCTGCCGAGCAGCAGCGCACCCACCACCCCGGCGAGCGCACTGCCGCCGGAGGCGAGCACCCCCACCAGGGCGAACTGCGACGCACCCGTGAACGTCAGCAGGGACAGGGCGCAGGCCTGGGCGACGCTCAGCCCGGCGGTGGTCGCCACCGCGCCGAAGGAGATGCCGTACGCACCGACCGCGAGACCGATGCCGAGCGCATCCCGCAGGACGGCTCGCCGCTGCGGATCCGGCGGCCGCGCGCTCAGTGGCCGGGTCCGACGAGCTTGCCCAGCAGGGCGTCGAGCTGCTCAACCTCGGCCGGGGTGAGCTTGTCCGTGACGTGCTCGGCGACACCCCGCAGGTGCGTCGGCCAGGCGGCCCGCAGCCGGGCGAGCCCGGCCTCGGTCAGGACCGCGTGCGTGCCGCGGGCATCGCTCGGGCACGACTGCCGCTCCACCAGGGCTTCGCGGACCAGCCGGTCCACGAGCCGCGTGAGACCCGACCGGGACAGCAGCACCCGGTCGGCCAGCTCGGTCATCCGCAGCCGGTGGCAGGGCGCCTCGGACAGCTGCACCAGCACGTCGTACGACGGGAGCGAGAGCTCGTGCTCGGCGAGCAGCTCTGCCTCCAGCCGGCGCACCACCTGGGCGTGCGCTCGCAGGAACGTCCGCCAGGCGGAGAGCTCGCCCGTCGTCAGGGCCGTCGTCATACCGACAACAGTAGTTGCCGGCGCACCTTCGCAGGGGGGTCCTAGCCTCACCTGCATGCGCAGCGCCAAGGACTTCTTCCGCCCCCTCGCCGTCGGTGCCCCGACCCCGCTCCGGGAGGTGCCGTGGCGCCCCTCGAGAATGATCCACTTCTTCGACCCGAGCAACGCCAAGATGGTGTCGAAGGTCCCCGACCTCGCCGCCCGCGTGGACGTGCTGCTCGGCAACCTCGAGGACGCAGTCCAAGCCGACAACAAGCACGCCGCGCGGGCCGGGCTCGTCGAGGTCGGCAGGACGGCCGAGCTGGGCCAGGCGCAGCTGTGGACGCGCATCAACAGCCTGGACTCGCCCTGGGCGCTGGACGACCTGACCACGCTGGTCACCGAGATTGGCAACACCCTGGATGTCGTGATGGTGCCCAAGGTCGAGGGCCCCGAGGACATCCACTACGTCGACCGGCTGCTGGCGCAGCTCGAGGTCAAGGGCGGCGTCACCCGGCCCATCCAGGTGCACGCGCTGCTCGAGACTGCCGCCGGGGTCGCCAATGTCGAGGCCATCTGCGCCGCATCACCTCGCATGCAGGGGATCTCGCTCGGTCCCGCGGACCTGGCCGCGGACCGGAGGATGAAGACCACGCGCGTCGGCGGCGGCCACCCCGACTACCTCGTCCGGCAGGACCCCCAGCCCGACGACCGGCCGCGGGCGACCTACCAGCAGGACCTGTGGCACTACACGGTCAGCCGCATGGTCGACGCCTGCGCGATGAACGGCATCTACCCTTACTACGGGCCGTTCGGCGACATCCAGGACACGGTCGCCTGCGAGGACCAGTTCCGCAACGCCTACCTGCTGGGCTGCGTCGGCGCCTGGACGCTGCACCCGGTGCAGATCGACATCGCGAAGAAGGTGTTCAGCCCCGACCCGGCCGAGGTCGCCTGGGCCAAGCGGGTCGTCGAGGCGATGGGCGAGGACGGCCGGGGCGCGGTCCTGCTCGACGGCAAGATGCAGGACGACGCGACGTTCAAGCAGTGCAAGGTCGTACTCGCCCTCGCCACGGGGCTCGCGGAGCGCGAGCCGGCCCTGGCCGAGGCGTACGCCCTGTGAAGGTGCTCCGCTCGGTGCTGTACATGCCGTCCTCCAACGCTCGGGCGCTGGAGAAGGCCAAGACGCTCCCCGCCGACGCCATCATCTTCGACCTCGAGGACGCCGTCGCGCCCGACGCCAAGGAGCTCGCCCGCTCCCAGGCCTGCGCCGCCGTGACCTCCGGGTCCTACGGCGGGCGGGTGCTCACCGTTCGCTGCAACGGCCTGGACACCCCCTGGGGTGCGGACGACCTGCGGGCCGCAGCCGCTGCCTCGCCGGCCGCCGTCGTCGTACCGAAGGTCAGCGGGGTCGCCCATCTGCGTGCGGTCGCCGAGCTCGTCGGGGACCTGCCGATCTGGGCGATGATCGAGACGCCGACCGCGGTGTTCGACATCCGCGCGATCGCCGCCTTTGCTCAGCTCGAGGCGCTGGTGATGGGCACGAACGACCTGGCAAAGGAGCTGCGCGCCGCCCTGGTGCCGGGACGCGCGTCCCTGCTGCCGCACCTGGCGACGGCGCTGCTCGGCGCCCGCGAGGCGGGCAAGGCGATCCTGGACGGGGTCTACAACGACGTACGCGACGTGGCCGGGCTCGAGGCCGAGTGCATCGCCGGGCGCCAGCTGGGCTTCGACGGCAAGACCCTGGTGCACCCCACGCAGGTCGAGGTCGCCAACCGGGTGTGGGCGCCGTCGGCCGAACAGGTGGCACAAGCCCAGGAGGTGGTGTCGGCCTTCGCCGAGGCCGAGGCGCACGGCCGGGGCGTGGTCGTCGTCGACGGCCGCATGGTGGAGAACCTGCACCGCGACAACGCCCTGCGCACCCTCGCGACCGCCGAGGCCATTGCCGCACTGACCTGAGCGAGGGCCTGGTGGCGACCCGGGCGTGCGGTGGGCTACCCGGGTCGGCGGTGGGCCGGCGACCAGGCGGGGTGGGCTGGCGGGATGGGCTGGGCGGGCCCGTCGTACCAGACCGCACGACGATCTTCACGACCAGCGAGCAGCGGTCGTGAAGATCGTCGTGCAGGACTCGCGGCCGGAGTGAGCGTGCCAGCTCCGGTCAGTGCGCACGACGATCTTCACGACCCCGTCCCGGTGACCTGCCAGCGGTCGTGAAGATCGTCGTGCAGGGTCGGGGTGGGCGCGGCGCCACGGTCGCCCGCTGGCACCGGACACGGCCCGGGCACGCGCTCGGGCTGCCGCAGGGCCTTCGGCACCGACCGACCGACCGGCCCCAGGACGCGCACGCTGCGGAACGGCCGCCGGCCGGCGCGGGCGCCCCGACGCCCGCGCACGTAGCCTCAACAGCGCGCCCGGCCCGCGGAGGCGGCAGCCGCCCGAGATGCGAGGACCACATGACCACACTGCCCACCGCCGAGCAGCTGACGGCCGCGCTGTCGACCGTGGAGGACCCGGAGATCCGTCGCCCGATCACCGAGATCGGGATGGTCAAGTCCGCCGAGGTCGACCCGGACGGCACTGCCCGAGTCGCGATCTACCTGACCGTCAGCGGCTGCCCCATGAAGCAGACGCTGACCGAGCGAGTCACCGCCGCCGTCGGTGTGCTGCCCGGCGTCACGAGGGTGCAGGTCGAGCTGGACGTCATGAGCACTGAGCAGCGCCAGCAGCTGCAGACCCTGCTGCGCGGCGACAATCCCACCCGCGACATCCCGTTCGCGATGCCGGGCTCGCTGACGCGGGTCTTCGCGGTGGCCTCCGGCAAGGGCGGCGTCGGCAAGAGCTCGGTGACGGTGAACCTGGCCGCGTCGATGGCGGCGAAGGGCTTGCGGGTGGGCGTGCTCGACGCCGACATCTACGGCTTCTCGGTCCCCCGCATGCTCGGGGTCGAGCACCGCCCCACCCAGGTCGAGTCCATGATCATGCCACCGTCGGCGTACGGCGTGAAGGTCATCTCGATCGGCATGTTCACCAAGGACAACACCCCTGTCGTGTGGCGCGGCCCGATGCTGCACCGCGCGCTGCAGCAGTTCCTGGCCGACGTCTACTGGGGCGATCTGGACTACCTGCTCATGGACCTGCCACCCGGTACGGGCGACGTGGCGATCTCGGTCGCCCAGCTCGTGCCGAGCGCCGAGATCCTGGTGGTCACGACCCCACAGCTGGCCGCCCAGGAGGTCGCCGAGCGGGCCGGGTCGATCGCCCTGCAGACCCACCAGCGCATCGCCGGTGTCGTGGAGAACATGAGTTACCTGCCGTGCCCGCACTGCGGTGACCGCATCGACCTGTTCGGCTCCGGCGGCGGCCAGGCCGTGGCGACGTCGCTGTCCCGGCTGCTCGGCGCCGACGTACCCCTGCTCGGTCAGGTGCCGATCGACCTGCGCCTGCGCGAGGGCGGCGACAACGGCACACCGCTGGTGCTGTCCGACCCGGACTCCGTGGCGGCCAAGGAGCTGCGCCAGGTGAGCGACAGCCTCACCGGCAAACCGCGCGGACTGGCCGGCCGGTCGCTCGGACTGGCGCCGGCCGGACGCTGAGCCCCGGCCCCAGCCGGCGCTGAGCCGGTGCTCAGGTGGTGTCGGGGTCCCAGGGGACCGGCTCGCCCGGTCCGAGCAGCGCACCGCGCCGTCCCCGTACCGGTGGCGGCTCCTCGTCCTCGAACAGGTTCTTGCGCAGGAACTCGCGCGGGTGCAGCGAGCGCAGGTCCAGGTCACCGACCTCCGGGCCCAGCTCGGTGGTGAGGTCGTCGGTCATGCCCTTGAGCCAGAGGCGGAGCCTGCGCAGGCTCTTGCCGGCCTCCTGGGCGACACCCGGCAGCCGGTCCGGCCCGATGACGACCAGCCCGATGAGCATCAGCACCAGGCCTTCTTCCCAACCGAACCCACCCAGCACGCGCACCTCCTAGACCTCGCCCGGACCGTACGCCGCTCAGCCGGTCTTCTTGTCCTGCAGAACGAGCTCGGCCGTGCTGCTGTGCCCGTCGCGGACGTAGGTGACCGGGATCCGGTCGCCCACCTTGGCCCCGCGCAGCACCACGATCAGCTGGTCGACGCTCGGGACGGTCTTGCCGGCGACCCGTGTCACGATGTCGCCGGGTTTGAGGCCGGCCTGGGCGGCAGCCCCGCCGGGCAGGATCACCCGCAGCTGGGCGCCCCGCGGACCGTTGCCGTCCGCGCCGACGGTGGTGGCCGATACGCCGATGGCCGGGTGGGTCGCCTTGCCGGTCCGGATCAGCTGCTCGGCGATCGACCGCGCCTCGTCGACCGGGATCGCGAAACCCACCCCGATGCTGCCGGTCTGGGTCTCGGTGCCGGCGCCGGCGCCCCCCAGCGTGGCGATCGCCGAGTTGATGCCGATGACCCGGCCGGCACCATCGACCAGGGCCCCGCCGGAGTTGCCGGGGTTGATCGCGGCGTCGGTCTGGATGGCGTTCACCAGCGGTGTACCCGGGCCGCTGCCGCTCTCGGCAGGCACCTGCACCGTGCGGTTGAGCGCGCTGATGATGCCCGAGGTGACGGTGCCGGCAAGGCCGAGCGGTGAGCCGATGGCGACGACCGGGTCGCCGACGACGAGGTTGCTGGAGCTGCCGAGGGCGGCCGGGACGAGGTCCTTGCCGTTGTCCACCTTGATGACCGCCAGGTCGGTCTCCGGATCGCGTCCGACGATGGAGGCGGACACCTCGGTGTCATCGGTGCCGTTGAACGACACCTTGATCATGCCGCCGTTGGCCGCGGACGCCACGACGTGGTTGTTGGTGAGGATGTAGCCGTCGGAGCGCAGGACGACCCCGGAGCCCGTACCGCCGCTGGAGCCCTCGCTGACGGAGATGTTCACCACGCTCCTGAGCACCTTGGAGGCGATGCCGGCGACGGAGTCCGGAGGCCGGCTCGTCGGCTGCGACGAGCCGCTCGTACCCAGGCTCGCGCGCGAGTCCGTGAGCGAGCTGGCGCGGTCACCGCCCTGCGCGGCGTGGTAGCCGAGGAAGCCGCCGATCACGCCGGCCACCAGGGCCGCGACCAGGGCCGCGCTGAGGATCGCGAGACCCCCTCGTCCACCCTGTGTGCGGGCGGCGGGGACCGGCCCGCCGATCGCGTCTGTCGGGTAGCCCCACGCCGTCGCGCCCGCGGCCGGGGGGGCGGGAGCCGGCCAGCCCTGCTCCGGTGTGCCGTACGCGGTGGTGGGGTGCTCGGACTGCTCGGGAGCACGCGGCGCGCCCCAGGGTCCTTCGGCCGGCTGGGACCACCACGGGCCTGCCGCGGGCGCGCCGGCCTGCTGGTCGCGCGGGGCGTCGTGGCCGTCGGTCATGCCTGCTCCTGGGGAGGTCGATCGTGCGGACGGTGCCAGTCTGCCCGCCCCGCCGTCAGTCGAACGGGTTGAGCCAGGCGCCGACCCGAGACAACCCCCGCCCCAGTCGGTCGACCATGCCGTCCTCGCCCTGGGCAGCGCCAGTGTGGGGCAGCGCGCGGACCGCCGCGTCGATGGCCCCCGGAGGAGCGTCCGACAGCAGCGTCCAGGTGTGGCCGCCGCCGGACCAGACCACCCGCTCCGGCGTACCGGGGCGGACCCAGACCGTGGCCTTGCCCCGGCCCTGCTGCACCGAGCCGTCGCCGACGCGGCCGTGCACGTCCCCGCGCTGGACGAAGACCGACATCGTGGACAACCCGTCGGAGTACGCCGCCTGCAGGACCTCGCCGCCCGCGTGCCGGTGCACCTGCACGCCGTACAGGCCCATTCCTTCGGGCAGGTCCTGCGGCGGCCGCCAGCCCATCCCGCTCACCTCGGGGGTCCCCCGCTGGTCCGGCACCGGCGCCCGGTAGGACGGGGCGGCCAGAGCGTGCACAGGTGCGCTCTCGACGACGAGGTCGACGAAGGCGCTGCTGCGCACGGTCTGGCCGCGTTCGTCCAGGACCTCGTGCCGCAGGACGAGGCCGCTGGCGTCATCCAGCCAGAAGCGACCGGCGACGGCAGCGGCGCCGCTCTGGCCCCTGCGGCGGGCCTCGACGAGGTGGGTGGGCCGGCCGGCACAGCTGCCCCGGCCGGCCATGACGAGGGCGTAGCGGTCAGCGAGCAGGGCGAGCAGACGGGTGTCCAGCAGGTCCGGTGGCGAGGAGCGCAGACCGGCCCGGCTGGCCGGCGCCAGGACGGTGATGGTGGTGCCTGCCGCAGGTGCGTGCCGCACCTCGAGCAGGCTCGAGGACTGCGCGCCGCCCCGCCACGTGCCGGCGAATTGGGTGCCACGCCAGCTTCGGGACAGCGCCGCCGCGGCGGCCTGGTCCAGCAGCTGCAGCGCCCGGGGCTCGCTGCCGCCCGTGCGGGCCGGGTCCGGGGCGAGCTCAGCCCGGGCCGGGGTCCCGGCGACCAGCGCGCCCAAGCCGGTCAGCAGGACGAGGAGGCGGAGCCGGCTCACCGTCGGGTGATCAGGGACGCGACCATAACGTCGGGGTCGCTGAACGGCGCGCTCGGCGTGCTGAAGGTGTAGTCCACGACGAACGCCGGCGAGGTCGGGTTGACCGGGGCGGACGGTCCGCGCGAGGGCGGGCCGCCGAGCGCGAGGGTGCCCCCGAGGCCCATGGCGAGCAGGGCGCCACCGACGGCGCTGCGGCGCAGGCCCGGTCGGCGCCCGAGACCTCGGGCGCCCGGGCCAGCCGCGCTCCGGTGACCTCCGACGGCGCGGGGACGACCCATGGCTGCGGCGTGCGCGGGCCGGCCGGCGGACGGCGGTCGGCCGGATCGCGACCGGTGCACCGACCGGGAGGCAAGGACGTGCGGGGACAGCCGGAACAGCGACGGCGCCGACCCGGGCGAGAGCAGGCGGCCGGCCAGGCCGTACGTCAGCGTCGGCGCGCCGGGCTCGGCCTCCCGGCTGAGCAGGAGCAGCCGGTCGGCGAGCGCGACCGGTACGGGCGCCGGCGGCAGGGCGCGCAGGTCGGTCTTGAACCGGCGTTCCGCGTCGACCTGGTGCCGGCACGGGGCGCAGTGCGCCAGGTGCGCCAGGACCTGCTCGCGCTGTTCGTGCCGCAGCTCGCCGTCCACGAGGGCCGAGGTGAACGCCCCGAGGTGGGAGGTCATGACCGGTCCGCGGCGTGCGGGTCCCGGTGCGCCAGCGCCGCGCGCAGCTGGGAGCGACCCCGGTGAATGCGGCTGCGGACAGTCCCGATCTTGATCCCCAGGACGTCGGCGATCTCGTCGTACGGCAGGCCCTCGAGGTCGCACAGGACGACGGCCGCCCGGAAGTCCGGCGGGAGCGCGTCGAGCGCCGCCTGCACGTCGCCGTCGAAGTGCGTGTCGTCGTAGGCGGCTGCGGGACCCCGGTCGGTCCCGGCCAGGCGCTCCTGGTCCTCAGGCAGGGGGTCGAAGCGGATGCGGGCGCGACGGCGTACCAGGTCCAGGAACAGGTTGGTCGTGATCCGGTGCAGCCAGCCCTCGAAGGTGCCCGGCGTGTAGCTGGACAGGGACCGGAACACCCGAACGAAGACCTCCTGCGTGAGGTCCTCGGCGTCGTGCTGGTTGCCCGTGAGCCGGTAGGCCAGCCGGTAGACCCGCGCCGAGTGGGCGCGCACGACCTCGTCCCAGGACGGTGGCGTCCAGGGTTCGACGAACAGGTCGGACTCCGTGGGTGCTCCCGGGGCCGGGGGCGCACCGGTCAGCACGCCTGGGCTCGCCATTGTGCTCCCTGTCCCGCGCGGGGGCGAGCGGACCGTTTCGCGGCCCGTCGGTGGACCGCGAGGACCGCGGACTCCACGATCTGCGCAACGCCGGTCGGCCCGCAGGGGTTCCCGTTAGGCTGCTGGACGACGATCATCCGGAGGTGTGGCATCGACTCGACCGAGTCCGGTACGGCGACAGCGGACGCGCTCGCCTCGTGGATCGCGCTCTGGCAGCCCGAGGAGCCGCCCCTGGCCGCGGCCAGGGCGCGCGCCGCCGAGGTGGGCGTGGACTGCGTCGACCCGATCACGGGCGCTGTGCTGCGCCTGCTCGCCGCGACGACGGGTGCCCGCGCCGTGGTCGAGCTGGGCACGGGGGCGGGGGTGTCGACCCTGTGGTTGCTGCAGGGCATGCGCCCCGACGGCGTGCTCACCTCGGTGGACACCGAGGGCGAGCACCAGCGGCTGGCCCGCCAGTCACTGCTCGAGGCCGGCTACAGCTCCGGCCGGGTGCGGCTGATCGGCGGCCGGGCGCTCGACGTCCTGCCCCGGCTGTCCGACGGTGCGTACGACCTGGTGTTCTGCGACGCGGCCAGCTCGGAGAACGCCGACTACCTCGAGGCGGCGCTGCGGCTGCTGCGACCCGGCGGGGTCGTGGTGTTCGCCGGGGCGCTCGGCAACGGCCGGGTCAGCCAACCCGGCGCGCGGGACAGCGAGACCGTGGCGCTGCGCGAGCTGGCCCGTTCGGTGCGCGACGAGCCCCGCCTGGTGGCCGCCCTGCTGCCGCTGGGTGCCGGCGTGCTGGCGGCGGTCCTGCTCGACTGAGCGGCCGACGGGGCCGGTGCCCCGTCTGCCAGCACGAGAGCGGCAGGCGGGTCAGGTCAGCGGGTCCCCGTCGGCTGCGCGGACAGCACCTCGAGCCAACGGACGAGCAGCCGTACGCCGTAGCCGGTCCCGCCTCGGCTGAGCTCCTGGTCGTCCGCGCCCGACCAGGCCGGCCCGGCGATGTCCAGGTGCGCAAAGGGCCGGCTGCCGGCGAACTCGCGCAGGAACAGCGCCGCGGTGATCGAGCCGCCCTGCAGCTTGTGCTTGGGGTTGCCGATGTTGCGCAGGTCCGCGACGGGCGAGTCCAGCGCCTGCCGGTAGTCCTCGACCAGCGGCATGCGCCAGACCGGCTCGCCCGCGGCGGCACCGGCGGCGAGCAGCTGCGTGGCGAGCAGGTCCTGGGTCGCGAACAGCCCGGCGCAGCTCTTGCCCAGGGCCACCGGCATGGCTCCGGTCAGGGTCGCCACGTCCACGATCACGTCCGGTCGGAGCACCTGATCGGCGTACGCGATGCCGTCGGCGAGCACCAGGCGTCCCTCGGCGTCGGTGTTGAGGACCTCGACGGTCCGGCCGCCGTATTGGGTGATCACGTCGCCGGGACGCTGGGCGGTGCCGCTCGGCATGTTCTCCGCAGCCATGGCCAGGACCGTGACCTTCACCGGCAGACGCAGGTCGGCGACCGCCCGCAGGGTGGCGAGAACGGCTGCGGCGCCACCCATGTCGGTCTTCATGAGCTGCATGCCGTCGTTGGTCTTGAGCGACAGACCCCCGGTGTCGAAGGTGATCCCCTTCCCGACCAGGACGACGTGCCGGTCGCCGCCCCCGTCGTAGGTCACCTCGATCACCCGCGGGGGGCGGGTGGACCCCTGCCCGACGGCGACGACACCGCCGAAGCCCTCCTTGACCAGGGCCTTCTCGTCGCGCACGCGCACCTTGAGGCCCGACAGCAGCTGGCCGGCCTGCTCGGCCAGCCAGGCGGGCGTCTTGACCAGCGACGGCGTGTTGACCAGGTCGCGGGCCCGGGCGGTGGCCGCCGCCACGACCCGCGCGCGCTGGACCACCGACTCCAGCGCCTCCGGCTCGCTCACGACCAGGGTCAGCTCCTGCAGCGCGCGGGGCTCGGCGTCGGGCTTGAGCGAGTAGGAGTACGGCGCGAGCAGCAGCGCCTCCGCGAGCGCGCGAACAGCCTCGGGGCCCAGCGGCAGACCGCGTAGGTCCAGGGCGAGCGAGGCCGAGCCCTTGGCGCGGCGGGCGACGGCGGCGCCCGCCTTGCGCAGGGCCTCCGGTCCGGCGTCGCCGGTGCCGAGCAGCAGCACCCGCTCGGGTGGCCCTCCGTCGAGCACCGGGATCGCGACGAGCTCCCCGGCCTCGCCCTTCGCGGACTCACGGGCCAGCAGCGCGGGCACGTCGACCTCGGGCAGGACCGGCAGGCGGCCGTACAGGACGGGCCCGTCCGGTCCTGGCCCGGTCGGCACGGCGACCACGACGGCAACCGGCACCTGTCCGGTCAGGACGAGCGTGGGCAGTACGGGGTCGCGGTCGGGCACGGCGGCCTTCCTGGTCAGGCGTACCCGGCCGGCACGCCGCGCGGGAGCGGCGCGGACCGGCCGGAGCGGGAGCTCGGTCGGAGTCGCTAGCTGACGACGGCCTTGAGGGCGTCCCCGAGCGAGGTGGCCTCCTCGGCGTTCAGCTCGACGACCAGTCGTCCACCACCCTCGAGCGGGACGCGCATGACGATGCCGCGACCCTCCTTGGTGACCTCGAGCGGGCCGTCGCCCGTGCGCGGCTTCATGGCCGCCATCGCCGTACCTCCCTTGTCTGGCAGTGCCCGGGGGCGACCGCGTCCTGTCGTGGTCACAGTCTCCCGCACGAGCCGCCCGCGCGGAAACGCAGCCGGTCCGACGCGTGGGAAGGTGGCCGGTACCGACGCCCGGTGCGTCGCTTCGCGCTCACCCTCTGGAGGCCTGACTCGTGTCCGACACCGTGCTGCTGGAGGTGACCGGGGGCGTCGCGACCGTCACGCTCAACCGGCCCGAGGGCATGAACGCCCTCACCCTGGAGGTCAAGCTGGCCCTGCTGGAGGCCGTCACCGCCGTACGCGACGACGACCGCGTACGCGCTCTGGTGCTCACCGGCAGCGGGCGGGCGTTCTGCGTCGGTCAGGACCTGCGCGAGCACGCCGCGCTGCTGGAGGCCGGTGACCCGGCACCGCTGTCGACGGTGCGCGAGCACTACAACCCGATCATCACCATGCTGGCTGCCCTGCCGTTCCCCACCATCGCCGCGGTGAACGGCGCCGCAGCCGGGGCCGGCCTGGGCCTTGCCTGCGCCCTCGACCTGCGCATCGGCGCGGCCGGGGTCCGCTGCACGACGGCCTTTACCGGTATCGGGCTCACCGCCGACTCCGGGCTGTCCTACACCCTGCCGCGCCTGGTGGGCCTGGGCCGGGCCACGGCGCTGCTGCTGCTGGCCGAGCCGTTCACGACCGAGCAGGCCCTGGAGATGGGCCTGCTGAACGCGGTGGTCCCCGCCGAGCAGGTGCTCCCGGTCGCCCTCGAGCTCGCGACCCGCCTGGCCGCCGGGCCCACGACGGCGTACGCCTGCCTCAAGACCTCCCTCGCGGCGGCAGGGACGGGGGACCTGGCCGCGGCCCTGACGGTCGAGGACCAGCAGCAGACACGGGCCGGCGCCACCGCGGACCATGCGGCGGCGGTGCGCGCCTTCCTCGCCAAGACACAGCCGGAGTTCACCGGCCACTGAGCGCCGGCGCATGACCGTGTCTTCTCCCATGCTGCGCCGAGGCGAAGACCCACGCCCAACCCGGCCGCCGCCTACACCATGCGAGAAGACACGCACGTACGTCGGGCGGGCGCGGGTCGGGGAGCGCCGGTCGGGCGGCCCGCGATCGGGCGGGTGCACAGGGCGCATCGGGATCCGTCCCGAGGTCCGGCCGTTCGGACCTGGGGATCAGCGAGGGCAGTCATCGGGGCGGCCCGCCTCGACCCAGCGGGCGAACCTGCGAAGCGAGGCCTGGACGCCGGCCGCGAAGACCGGCTTGACCAGCGGCCAGCCGGCGCGGCCGAACCCGCCCAGCGGCAGCTCGAGGTCCTCCCGCCAGAGGAACGTACTGGCCCGTGGGCCCCTCGGCTCGACGTCGAAGGCGCCGGTACCGCGGATCAGCCTGCCGGTGTGCAGGACGTGGCACCTGGCCGGCGGCTCCCACACCGTGATCTCCATCGTGTCGAGGAAGCCGAGCCGGCCGAGACCGGTGAACGCCTCGATCGCCCCGCCGACGCCCTGACCGCCGGCCCGGGTCGGCCGGACCGTTGTCCCGAGCATCCAGGCTCCCTGGTGGGCCCAATCGGTCGCTCCCGCCCAGGTCTGCTCGGCTGGCGCAGCGACGTCGACGGTGAGCAGCAGCGAGGCGGTCATGCCTTTAGTCTGCAAGTCAATCTGCGCATCCGCTGGTTCAGCGCCTCATGCACGGTCAGGGCGCGCTCGGCTCCCCGCGCTCGGACAGCGGCTGCTCGGACAGCGAAGCCCGCCCGGACGCAGAGACCTGCTCGGACAGCGGCTGCTCGGACAGCGAGCCCCGCCCGGACGGAGAGACCTGCTCGGACCGGGCAACCAACCCGGACGGAGAAAACCGCTCGGACCCGGGAGCCCGGGCCGCCCCGAGGGCGTCCTCCAGATCGGCGACGCGGGCGTCCCTCGCCGCGAGCTCCTCGGCCAGGCGCTCGAGCACAAGGTCGACCTCGGCCATCCGGTAGCCGCGCACGGTCAGACCGAAGCGGACCCGCGCCACGTCCTCGGGATGCAGGGGCCCGCTCGGCAGGGCCAGGTCGGCAGCGTCCCGCGGCGCGTCGACGAGCACCTCGCCCTCACGGGTCGCCACGGCCGCTGCCACGAACAACACGATGAGCACTGCCAGGATCTCGAGCACGGTGACCACGTCTGGATGCTCCCACGCGCACTCACGGGAGCGGGACGATCGAGGGCCCCGCCGACAGTTCGGGCGGCTCCGAAACGGGCAACCCTGATTCGTGAGCGACACCGTGGACCTTGACGTCCCCCTGGCCCCGGACGAGCTCAGCACCAGCCATGACGGGACGGGCGAGCAGGTCACCACCCGAGACCTGTCCGGGCTGGCGCCGCCGGCCCGGGCGGCCCGGCGCTGGACCCCCCGCCGGGTCGTGGTGACCCCGGCCGCCCTGGACCACGCGCACGGGCAGCGGATCGTCGAGCGCGTCGAGTCCCAGGGCATCGAGGTCGAGCGCCTGACCGCGAACCGCCTGACGGGGGTACGCGGCCAAGACGAGCGCCAGACGTACGCGATCGCCAAAGCGACGATGGCGATCGTGGTGAGCCCGCCGAGCCGCCGCAAGCTCCAGCCGATCCCCCCGAGCGCGGACTGGCGGGTCGACCTGGCCGAGGGGTGCCCGGCGCACTGCCAGTACTGCTACCTCGCCGGCTCCCTGTCCGGCCCGCCCGTGACCCGCGTGTACGCCGACCTCGACGAGATCCTGGACAACCTGGCGTCCTACGTCGGGACGGCGACCCGGCGGCCCGAGGAGGGCACGACCTTCGAGGCGTCCTGCTACACCGACCCGCTCGCGCTGGAGCACCTCACGGGCAGCTGGGAGCAGACGGTGCGTCACTTCGGCGGCTGGGACGCCGACGTGCAGCTGCGGTGGACCACCAAGTACGCCGGCGTGGACCGCTTTGTCGGGCTGCCGCACCTCGGCCGGACCAGGGTCCGCTTCAGCATCAACGCGCTGCCGGTCACTACCCGGTTCGAGGGCGGTACGGCGAAGCTCGAGGACCGGCTCGGCGCGCTGCGCACGCTGGCCCTCGACGGCTACCCGGTAGGCTTGACGATCGCGCCGATCATGCCGGTGCCGGACTGGCGCGAGCACTACGGGCACCTGCTCGACCTGGTGGCAAGCGCGGTCGACGGCGTCCCCGGGCTGGACCTGACGGCGGAGTGCATCACCCATCGGTTCACCCCCGGGAGCCGGGACGTGCTGCTCGGCTGGTACCCGAGGACGCAGCTGGAGATGGACGTGGACCAACGCACGACCAAGCGCAACAAGTTCGGTGGCCGCAAGCACGTCTACCCCAAGGACGTGATGGGCGAGCTGCGCACCTGGTTCGGCGCCGAGCTCGCCCGGCGCCTCCCGCAGTGCCGCGTCCTGTACTGGACCTGAGCGTCAGTCCGCGTCGGCCTCCAGGCCCTCGGCCGGGGTCGGCGTCATCGGGGTCGACTGGCGCAGCCCTTGCTCGACCAGGTCGAAGGCGTGGCTGACCGAGTCTGCCCACTGCAGCGCCGCGGCGGCCTCGGCCCGGACGAAGCCGCGCTCCACCATGAGCTCGACCTGAGCCCGCAACGGGGCGTACAAGCCGTCGAGGTCCAGGGCGACGACCGGCTTGACGTGCAGACCGAGCAGCCGCGAGACCCACACCTCGGTGAGCTCCTCCAGCGTGCCGAGGCCTCCCGGCAACCCCAGGAACGCGTCGCTCCTGCTGTCCATCAACCCCTTGCGGGTGCGCATGTCGTCCACGACGAGCAGCTCGTCGGCGTCGGTGTCGCCGACCTCGAGCCGGAGCAGGGCCTCGGGGATGACCCCGACCGTGCGTGCGCCTGCTGCGCGGGCACCCCTGGCGACCGCACCCATGCAGGACAGGTCACCGCCGCCGCTGACCAGAGAGTGCCCCCGGCGGCCGAGCTCCGACCCGACCTCGGCCGCGAGGTCGACGTACGCGGTGGCGATGCGGGTGCTGGAGGAGCAGAAGACGCAGACCGCCGCCATCAGGGGGTGTCGGAGACGGCGTCGTCCGGCCGGCGCTCGGCGGCCGCCGAGATGATGGCCACCGCCTCGTCCACCGAGTCGGTCAGCTGCAGCAGATCCACATCGCCGGGCGAGATGTAGCCCTGGGCCTGCAGGGTCGTGCGGAGCCAGTCGAGCAGCGGCGTCCAGAAGGCCACACCCAGGAGTACGACGGGAAACTGGTTGACCTTGTGGGTCTGCACCAGGGTGAGCGACTCGAACAGCTCGTCCAGGGTGCCGAAGCCGCCGGGCAGGATGACAAAGGCCTGGGCGTACTTCACGAACATCGTCTTGCGGGCGAAGAAGTACCGAAAGTTCAGCCCGAGGTCGACCCAGGCGTTGAGGCCCTGCTCGAAGGGGAGCTCGATCCCGAGTCCGACCGACAGCCCGCCGGACTCCTGCGCGCCGCGGTTCACCGCCTCCATGACACCTGGCCCGCCGCCGGTGATGACGGCCCAGCCGGCCTCGGCGAGCGCGTGTCCGATCGCGAGCCCCGCGGCGTACTCAGGGCTGTCGGTCCTGGTCCGCGCCGAGCCGAATACCGAGACCGCGCGGGGCATCTCGGCGAGCAGGCCGAACCCCTCGACGAACTCGGACTGGATGCGCAGCACCCGCCACGGGTCGGTGTGCACCCAGTCCGACGGGCCGCGTACGTCGAGCAGGCGCTGGTCGGTCGTGGTGGGCTGGACCTGCCCCCGGCGCAGCGTCACCGGGCCGCGCTGCTTCTCAGGGGTCCTGTCGCCGTTCATGGCGGGCAGGCGGTCGGGGTCGACGGGCTGCGGCATGGCCACGAACCTAGCCGCGCCGTCGCCCCGCGCAGCTCAGGCCTTGGCGAACTCCTCGACCAGCGCCTTGCCGAACGCAGGCAGGTCGTCGGGGTTGCGGCTCGACACCAGCGTGAAGCCCTCCGTCGGGCAGACGAAGACCTCCTCGTCGACCCACGTCGCCCCGGCGTTGCGCAGATCTGTCTGCAGGCTGGGCCAGCTGGTCATGGTCTTGCCCTTCACGACGCCGGCCTCGATGAGGGTCCAGGGGCCGTGGCAGATCACCGCGACCGGCTTCCCGCTGTCCGGGAAGGCCTTGGCGAACGCGACCGCGTCGGGTTGCATACGCAGGAAGTCCGGGTTCGCCACGCCGCCGGGCAGCACCAGGGCGTCGTAGGACGCGGGGTCGGCCTGCCCGACGACGGCGTCCACGGGAAAGGTGTCGCCCTTGTCCAGGTGGTGGAACGCCTGCACCTGGCCGTCCTTGGTGGACACCAGCTGCGGTGTGCCGCCAGCCTCCTGGACCGCCTTCCACGGCTCGGTGAGCTCGACCTGCTCGATGCCCTCGGGCGCGACCAGGAAGGCGATCGTCTTGCCGGACAGGGCGGTGGACTGCGGCTGGGTCACGGGGCCTCCAAGGGCGGGGAGTGGGTCGCCCGGGTCCCTACCCCGTACGGACCCGTCCTCCCTCGCGATCACGCAGTTGTTGCCCGGTGCCCGCGCTCGACGGGCGAGCCCGAGTTGCCTGATCGGCGCGGAGGACGCGAGTCGGCGCGCGGGCTCAGCTGAGGTAGCGGCGCAGCAGCTCGGTCGCCGCCGTGACCTGGCGCAGGTCGACGCTCTCGCCCCGCGTGTGGGCCGCGTTCGGGTCGCCGGGGCCGTAGTTGAGTGCGGGGATGCCGAGCTCGGCGAAGCGGGCCACGTCGGTCCAGCCGTACTTGGCCTGCGGTGGCGCGCCGACCGCCGCCAGGAAGTGCTGGGTGGCGGGCGCGGTCAGCCCGGGCAGGGCGCCGCCCGCGCTGTCGGTGAGCACGACGTCGTACCCGGTCAGGACCTCGCGCACGTGCTCGAGCGCCTGCGCCGGGGACCGGTCGGGGGCAAACCGGAAGTTGAGGGCCACGGTGCACAGGTCGGGCACGACGTTGCCGGCCACACCACCTTCGATCCGCACCGCGGACAGGCCCTCGCGGTAGACGCAGCCGTCGATGTCGACCTCGCGCGGGGCGTAGCGCACCAGCAGGGTGAGCAGCGGGGCAGCGGCGTGCACAGCGTTCTCGCCCAGCCAGCTGCGGGCGCTGTGGGCGCGCTTGCCGGGGACCGCGACCTCCACCCGAAGCGTGCCCTGACAGCCCGCCTCGACCGCGCCGGCTGTCGGTTCCATGAGCACGGCGAGGTCCGCAGCGAGCCAGTCCCTGTGCTGCTCGACCAGCCGCTTCAGCCCGTTGCGGTCGGCCTCGACCTCCTCGTGGTCGTAGAGCACGAACGTCATGTCGTACGCCGGGTCGGGCAGCGTCGCGGCCAGGTGCAGGAGCACGGCGTCGCCGGACTTCATGTCGCTGGTACCGCAGCCGGAAAGGACGTCCCCCTCGAGTCGGCTGGGCCAGTTCTCGGCAAGCGGGACCGTGTCCAGGTGCCCGGCGAGCAGGACCCTGCGCTCGCGACCCAGGTGGGTGCGGGCGACGACCGCGTCGCCGTCGCGGTCCACCGTGAGGTGGGGTAGGGCGAGCAGCGCGGCCTCGACGAGGTCGGCGAGCGGACCCTCCTCGCCGCTGGGGCTGGCTACGTCGACCAGCCGGCGGGTGAGCTCTCGAGGGTCGGCGGCGAGGTCGAGGGGCTCAGCCGCCACGGTCACGGTGCGACGCCGTGTTCGCGCAGGACCTCGTTCAGCACGAGCTTGTCGTGCTCCTGGCCCGGCTCCAGGTAGCGCAGCACCAGGGCCACCGGCATCCCGAACTCGCCGCCGGGAAAACGCTTTACCCGGGCCGAGCCGACGACGATCCCGCGCTCCGGGGCCACGCCGCGCGCGAGCTCCGTACCGGTCTCGGCCTCGAAGACGCGCGTGCTGCTGGTGAGGATGACGCCGGCGCCGAGCTTTGCCCCCCGCCGTACGCGGGCGCCCTCTACCACCATGCTGCGGCTGCCGATGAACGCGTCGTCCTCGATGACGACGGGAGCGGCCTGGGGTGGCTCCAGCACACCGCCGATGCCGACCCCACCGGACAGGTGCACGTTGCGGCCGATCTGCGCGCACGAGCCCACCGTCGCCCAGGTGTCCACCAGGGTGCCGGCCCCGACGTACCCGCCGATGTTGGTGTAGCTCGGCATGAGGATGACGCCGGGCTCGAAGTAGGAGCCCCAGCGGGCGATCGCCCCGGCGACCACACGTACGCCGTCGAAGGTCTGCTTGAGGGGGACGCGGTCGTGCACGTGGAAGCCGGTGCCGCTGCTCTGCTGCATCGGCAACAGCCGGAACGCCAGCAGGATCGCGCGCTTGGCGCGCTCGTCGACGACCACCTCGTCCCCGACCACCCGGGCCACCCGCGCGACGCCGGTGTCGAGCAGGTCGACCGCGGCGACGACGGCGTCCCGCTCCTCGACGTCGTCGGGTGACAGGCCGTCACGGCGTTCCCACAGCTCGTCGACGACAGGGCTGATCGGGCTCTCGGTCATGCCCTCGACCCTAGTTGGCATGCTGACCCGTCTTCGAGAGGACGTGGCCATGACAGGTCGATCCGTGCTGGTGACCGGGGGCAACAGGGGAATCGGTCTGGCGACCGCGCTCGCGCTGCGGGAGGACGGGCACCGGGTCGCGGTGACCCACCGCGGGTCGGCCGTGCCCGAGGGTCTGCTCGGCGTGCGGTGCGACGTGACCGACAGCTCCTCGGTCGACGCGGCGTTCACCGAGGTCGAGGGCTCGCAAGGTCCTGTGGAGGTGCTGGTGTCCAATGCCGGCATCACGGCCGACCAGCTGCTGCTGCGGATGGACGAGGACTCCTTTCGCCGGGTGCTGGACGCGAACCTCACCGGGTCGTTCCGCGTGGCCAAGCGGGCGGCCCGCGGAATGCTCAAGGCGCGGTGGGGGCGGCTGGTCTTCGTCTCCTCGGTCGTGGGGATGAGCGGAGGCGCAGGCCAGGCGAACTACGCGGCGAGCAAGGCCGGCCTGGTGGGGTTCTCGCGCTCGCTGGCGCGCGAGCTCGGTGGCCGGGGCATCACCTCGAACGTCGTCGCGCCCGGCTTCGTCGACACCGACATGACGGCGGAGCTCACCGACGCGCGGCGGGCGGAGCTGCTCGCCACCATCCCGCTTGGGCGTACTGCGCTGCCCGAGGAGATCGCTGCTGTCATCGCCTTTCTCGCCAGCGAGGCCGCGTCGTACGTGACCGGGGCCGTGCTGCCGGTTGACGGTGGCCTCGGGATGGGTCACTGAAGCGGCACCGACGGCCGGGGTCAGGCGGGGCCGAGGACGAGGGAGCCGTTGTGGCCGCCGAAGCCGAAGGAGTTGCTGACCGTCGGCCCCGGCTCCCAGGCCCGCGGCTCGAGCACGACATCGACCTCGAGGGCCGGATCGACCGCCGTCGTACCCAGGGTGGGCGGGAGCTCGCGATGCAGGAACGACAGCAGGACCGAGGCCGCCTCCAGGGCGCCGGCGGCGCCGAGCCCGTGGCCGGTGACGCCCTTGATGCTGCTGACCGGGACGGCGCGAGGGCCGAAGACGGGGGCGATGGCCTGGGCCTCGGCGGCGTCGTTGAGCGGCGTGGAGGTGCCGTGGGCGTTGACGGCGCGGACGTCGGCGGGCTGCAGCCCGGCGTCGTCGAGGGCCAGGCGCATGCATGCAGCGGCCCCGGCGCCCCCCGGCGAGGGCGCGGTCATGTCATGTGCGTCGCAGGTGCTTGCTGCCCCGAGCACCTCGCCGTACAGGGTGGCTCCTCGGGCGAGGGCGGCCTCGCGGTCCTCGAGCAGCAGGACGGCCGCCCCCTCGGAGATGCAGAAGCCGTCGCGGCCGATGTCGAAGGGCCGGCTCAGGCCAGTGTCGGACAGCGCGGTCATCTTGGTGAACGCCGCAACCGTCGTCGGGGTCATCGATGATTCCGCACCACCGGCGAGGACGACGTCGCACCGGCCGTCGGCGATGAGGCGCGCGCCGGCGCCGACCGAGTGCGTCCCGGCCGCGCACGCCGTCGTGAGGGTCTCGCACGGTCCCTGCCAGCCCAAGCGCAGCGAGACCGCGGCCGCGCCGGCGTTCGGCATGACCATGGGGATGGTGAACGGCGAGACGCGGCCCGCGCCGCGGGCGGCGAGCACGGCGACCTGCGTCTCCAGCGTGCCGACCCCGCCGATGCCGGTCCCCAGGTTCACGGCCGCCCGGGTCAGGTCCACCGCCGGCGATCCGCCGGCGTGGTCGAGGGCCATCTGGGCTGCAGCGAGGGCGAAATGGGTGAAGCGGTCATGGTGGCGCTGCTCCTTGCTGCTGAGCCAGGGCGAGGCGTCGAAGTCCTCGACGATGCGCTCGCGCCTGCGCGGCGGATCGGTCTGCAGGCCCTTCCAGAAGGCGTCCAGGCCGACCCCGTTCGGGGACACGACGCCGATGCCGGTCACGACCACCCGTCGCGGTGCGGGGCGCGGCTTCACGTGCGGACCGTGCGCCTGCTCAGCCGGGTGACGAGCTCCTCGACCATGCCGTACGTGCGGACGTAGCCCCACGCGTCCTCGGGCAGTGAGATGCCGAAAGCGTCCTCGATGCTCATCCCCCACTCGATGGCCGACAGGCTGTCGATGCCGAGGTCGTCGCCGAGCAGGGCGTCGGGGACCAGCGCCGCCGGTGCCACCTCGAGCTGCTCGGCGGACAGCGCCCGCAGCCGGCCGGACAGGTCGCCGGGGCGTACGGAATCCAGGTCGTCGGAGGCGCTCACTGCGCAAGCCTAGGCTTTCGACCATGGCGCACCCCGGCACGTGGCGGCTCACCGACGCGGACTGGAACTCCTGGCCCGACGGCCTGACCGACGCCCAGCTGTGGCAGCAGACCGCGTCGCTGGGGCTCGAGGGCATCGAGCTGGGCGTGTACGACGCCGCGGTGCAGCTCGACCCGGCTCGGCTGGCCGCCCTGCCCGACAGCGTCCCGGTGACCGACGTGCTGCTCAGCCTGACCGCCGACCGCTGGCCGGGCGGCGCGTTCTCCGGCGACGTCGACCGGCTGATGGAGCAGGTGCGCGCGTGCGCGCAGGTGTGCCGCGAGCTCGGCCTGCCGGTGCTGGGGATCTGGCCCGGGGCGGATCCGGTCGGCGCCGACATCGTCCGCGCCGCAGCGCAGGTCGTCGACGCCGCGGGTGACGTCAGGGTTGCTGTGGAGTACAAGCCCGGCACCGCGGTGGCCGACTGTGCGCAGGCGCTCGAGCTGTGCGCCGCCGTGCCTGGTCTCGGTGTGCTGCTGGACACCGGCCACGCCTATGCCGCCGGTGAGGACCCGGCACGCGTCGTGGAGCAGCTCGGGGACCTGTTGCTGCACTGCCACCTCGGCGACGCCTCCGTCGGGGGCAGTGACGACGACCTGCCCTGCGGCCGGCTGCACGACCTGGGCACCTTCGTCGCCGCCCTCGACGCCACCGGCTGGCGCGGCACGGCGTCCTTCGACCTGTACGGCGCGGTCAGCTCCGGCCTGGTCACGGGCGAGCAGGCAGTGCGCGAGAGCCGCGACCACGTGCTGTCGCGCCGCATGAGGGGCGACGCGCTGTGGGGTGACGCACGCAGGGCCGGCCCATGAGGGCCGTCGTCGCGTACGGCCCGGGCGACTTCCGGGTGGGCGAGCTCGACGGCGCGACCGGCCCGCTGGTGGTGCAGGTCGAGGCCGCCGGGGTGTGCGCCGCCGACCGGATGCTCTGGACCGGCCGGCATCCGTGGGGCGAGCTGGACTGGCCGTTCACACCGGGCCACGAGCTGCTCGGCCGGGTCGTGGCCGGCGAGCGGGCGGGTCAGCGGGTGACCGCCGAGGTGAAGATCCCATGCGGGCACTGTGCAGCCTGCGCACGCGGGCAGGAGCACCTGTGCCGGAACGGCGTGCACCTCGGCAGCGGCACCCCCGGCGCGTTCGCCGAGCAGGTGGCCCTGCCGGCCGGCGTACGCCTGCACGAGGTGCCCGAGGAGCTGACGACCGAGCAGGCGGTGCTCGCCGAGCCGATGGCCTGTGCCCTGCACGCCGTACGCCGGGCCGGGGTGCAGGCCGGCGACCGGGTGGCGGTGGCCGGGCTCGGCGGTCTTGGAGCACTCGCGGTCCACGCGGCCAGGGCCGAGGGTGCGAGCCACGTCACGGCCGTGGTGCGCAGTGCGGACAAGGCCCGGCTGGCGGCCGCGCTGGGCTACGACGCGGCGACCCAGCAGCCGGACGACGCGTCGTACGACGTGGTCCTGGACGTCAGCGGGTCGGTGGACGCCGTCGCCGTACTGCTGCGCGCGGTCCGGCCGGGGGGTCGCGCCGGGGTCTACGGCGTGTACGACAGGCACCTCGAACTCAACCTCAACGCGATCGCGGAGTTCGGCGAGATCACCGTCTCTGGGGGTCATCTCGCGCCAGGCTGCTTCCCGGAGGCGATCGCGCTGCTGCACGGGGTCGACGGCGACCTCGTCGTCACCGGTTCCCACCCGCTCGACCGGATCGCCTCCGCCCTGGAGGCACCGGCACCCCGACTGAAGGAGATCGTCACACCGTGAGGGACCTGATCGACCAGCTCATCGTCGTCGGCCGCAAGGCGGTGTCGGCCGGTCTCGTCATCGGCTCCGGCGGCAACCTGTCGGCCCGGCTGCCCGGCGCCGACGAGTGCGTGGTGACCGCCAGCGGCACCTGGCTCGACGAGCTGACGCCTGAGAGCTTCTCGGTCGTCGGCGTCGCGGAGGGTGACGTGCGCGGTGGCCACCCGAAGCCGAGTAGCGAGGTTCCGCTGCACCTGACGACCTACCGGGTCCGTCCCGACGTCAACGCCGTCGTGCACCTGCACCCGCAGACCTCCGTGCTCCTGGACGCCCTGGGCATCCCAATCCGGCTGCTGACGATCGACCACGCCTACTACCTACGCGAAGTGCGCTCAACGCCGTTCATCCAGAGCGGTACGCAGCTGCTGGCCGACACCGCTGCGGCTGCGGTAGTGGATGGCTGCAACTGCGTCGTGCTGGGTCACCACGGCTGCTCGGCGCTGGGCGCGACCATCGAGATGGCGCACAAGCGGGCCGCCAACCTCGAGGAGGCCGCGAGGGCGACGCTGGCGATGCACCAGCTGGGTGACACCACGACCGCCTGCCCGGCCGAGTACCTGGAGACCATCAGGGCAGGGGAGGCCGCGCCCCGGTGAGCAGCCAAGCAGTGGGCAGCACAGCAGTGGGCAGCACAGCGGCCCGCAGCCGTGCCACCGGAAGCCTGGTCGCGGGCCTGGACGCCGGCGGCTCCTCGCTAAAGGCGTGGGTGGCCGAGGTGGGCGGACGCGTCCTGGCGCAGGTGTCGGTGCCGACGCCCACCCTGCGCCCCGCGCCAGACCGCGCCGAGTTCGACCCGGCCGTGTGGGAGGCCGCTGCGAGATCGGCCCTGCAGCAGGTGATCTCGCAGACACCGGGTGCCTACGTCGGCGTCACCGCGAGTTCGCTGCGCCAGGGATTCGTGCTGCTCGACGGGTCCGGCCGGCCGCTCGGCAACGGGCTGCTCAACAGCGACCGGACGGGCGCCGCGTACCAGCAGGTGCTCGCCGGCCGGCACGACCTGACCGGCCACTGGCCGGCCCCTGAGCTGACCCTGCCCAAACTGCTGGCGCTGCAGGCCACTGAGCCCGACCGATGGGCGGTGACCCGCCGGGTGCTGTTCGTGCACGACTGGCTGCTGTGGCTGCTGTCCGGTGAGCAGGTCACCGAGGCGTCGTACGCCTGCGCGGGCGGCATGGCCGACGTGGCCGCTAGGAGCTGGGCCGACGGCCTTCTGCAGGAGTGCGGCCTCGGTACGGACCGGCTCGCCCCGGTGGTGGAAGCGGGCGTCGTCGTGGGCCGGACGACCCGGGTCTGGCCCCTGCCCGCCGGCCTGCCGGTCGTGTCCGGCTGCGGGGACACACAGCTCGCCGCGATGGGCGTCGGCGGCCTCGGCGACGGCGTCGTGACGGTCGTGGCCGGCAGTAGTACGCCGGTGCAGGTGGCCACCTCGGCCCCCGTGCACGACCCGCTCGGCCGGCCCTGGGTGTCCACGCACGCCGCGCCGGGGCTCTGGGCGGCAGAGGGGAACGCGGGCTATCCCGGGACGGTCCAGGGCTGGTGGACCCGGGTCGCCTCCGAAGGCGGGGCGACCGCTGACCGGGGACCCGGCGGCGTGGTGGCCGTGACCGCCGCCGAGCACTGGGCGCAGGACACCTGGTCGAGCCGGCCCCCTACCTCGCTGGTCGGGCTACGGCCGGACACGACCGCCGGCGACGTACGGCAGGCGCTGCTGGAGGCCCACGCGTTCTCCGTACGCGGCAACGTCGAGGACCTGACGCGCGCACTCGGGCGCACCCCGTCGGCGGTCGTGGTGACCGGCGGCGCCGCCGCCGACGGGGAGCTTCCGCGACTGCTCGCGCAGGTCCTCGGTCGCGAGGTGCACCATGCGACGGCCGGGGGGGCCGCGACAGCGGGCGCCGCCCTCGTGGCTCGCGCCCTCGGCGAGAACACCGTGCTGGCCGGGCTTCCGGAGCACGTGCTGCCCGGGGGCGACGCGTCAGTCTGGGCAGCGCCCTACGAGCGCTGGCGAGCCACGACCGCTGCCTTGCGCAGCGCCCTGGCAGCATCCTGGGCGTGAAGGCCTACGTCACCGCAGAGCTCAGCCCCGCCGGCGTACGACGGTTGGAGGCCCTGGGCTACACCGTGGAGCGCGGCGGCTGGGGCACGACCCGGCAGGTCCAGGACCGCGAGGCCTACCTCGAAGCGGCCGCCGGCGCGACCCTGCTGGTCAGTGAGATCGAGACCGTCGATGCGTCGGTCCTGTCCGCCCTGCCCTCGGTCCGGCTGGTGGCCACGGCGCGTGGCGGTCCGGTGAATGTCGAGCTGGGCGCCTGCGCCGCCCGGGGCATCCCGGTGGTGTTCACCCCGGGCCGCAACGCGGTCTCGGTCGCGGAGTTCACCCTCGGCGTCCTGCTCTGCCTCGTGCGGCAGATCGGGCCGGCCGAGCGGCACCTGCGCGGGCACGGCTGGTGCGTCGGCGAGGAGCTGCCGTACCTGCACTTCCGGGGTCCGGAGCTCGGCCGTCGCACCCTGGGGGTCGTCGGGCTGGGCGCCGTCGGGGGGTTGGTCGCCCAGCGGGCGAGGGACGGCTTCGGGATGCAGGTCCTGCACACCGATCCCGTGGTGTCCGGCGGCGTTGACCTGCCCGAGCTGCTCGAGCGCAGCGACGTCCTGACCTTGCACTGCCCCCGACTGCCCGAGACGCGGGGCCTGATCGCCGCGACCGAGCTGGACCTGCTCGGGCCGCAGGGCTATCTGGTGAACACCGCCGGCGGTGGCATCGTCGACGAGCCGGCCCTGGTCGAGGCGTTGCACGCGGGGCACCTGGCCGGCGCCGCCCTGGACGTGTTCGCGACCGAGCCGCTACCGGAGGGCAGCCCGCTGCTGAGCGCGCCCAACCTGCTGATCACCCCCCACCTGGCCGGCGCCGCCCTGGACGTCGTGGAGCACCACAGCGCGCTGATCTGCGACGACGTCGAGCGGTGGCACCGCGGCGAGCCGTTGCGACATGCCGCGGCCCAACCCGCGACTCACCCGAGCAGGCCCAGCGCCACCTCGTAGACGGCCTGCGCGGCGGCCGCCTGGGCTGCGGCCTCCTCGGGGGTGAAGGGATCGGTCCACGAACGGCCGGGCAGCTCGTCCCAGACGAACAGCAGCGAGGCCGCACGCACCCCGAAGGCCGCAGCGGCGGAGAACACCGCGGAGGTCTCCATGTCCACGCCCAGGTGCCCGGCTGCTGCCCACCGCGCGACGAGCGAGTCGGGCTGGGCGAGCAGGGCGTCGGTGCTCACGGTCGCCCCGTAGTGGGCCTGCTGCCCCCGCCCGGCCAGCGCCGCCAGCGCCCGGTCCACCAGGGCGCCATCCGGTGCCGACGAGCCCTGACCGCCGTAGTACGCCGAGGCGCCCTCGCCGATCGTCGCCCGGTTGCTCACCACGACGTCACCCGTACGCAGCTGCGGCTGCAGGCCGCCACAGGAGCCGATCTGCACCGCCACGGGGGTCCCGCACAGGCCGAGCACGTGCACCGGCTCGACGGCGCGCGCAGCACCGTACGCCGGGCAGTAGGCGACCGGGATGCCGTCGCGACGGCCCCACCACAGGTCGGGCATGCCGGTCTCGCGTACGTCGGTCAGCAGCGGCAGGCGGGTCTGCAGGGCGCGCGCGCGCCACCACGTGCCCTCGAGCACAAGCAGCTGCGGCACCTCGTCCTCGTCCAGCCCGAGCACGCTCATCCACTGCGCTTTATCCACGACGCGATCCTCCCGTACAGTCGGCGCATGGTGCGGGTGGCTGTCCTGGGTGCTGGTCCGACCGGTCTGGAGGCGGCGCTCGCGGCCCACCAGCGCGGCTGGGACGTCACGGTCTACGAGGCCGCGCCGCATGTCGGGGCCTACGTCCGGCAGTGGGGGCACGTGCGGCTGTTCACGCCGTGGTCGATGAACATCAGTCCCCGGGCTGCCGCTGCGCTCGGTCTACCGGACCACGGCACCTGCCCGACCGGGAACGAGTACGCCGAGCACCTCGAGCAGGTGGCGGCACTGCTCCCCGACGTACGGCTGTCCACGACGGTGGAGCAGGTCGCCCGGCAGGGGCTGCTCAAGAGCGAGGAGATCGGCAGCGACACCCGGGGCGCGACGCCGTTCCTGCTGCTGGTGACCGGCCCGGACGGCCAGGAGGCGCTGGAGACCGCGGACGTCGTCCTGGACTGCACCGGCACCTACGGCAACCCCAACCCGACCGGTGACGGCGGTATCCCGGCGCTGGGTGAAGGCTCCTGCGCCGAGCTCATCGTCCGCACGATCCCCGCCGTGGATGCGACCTGGGCGGGGCGCAGGGTTCTGCTCGTCGGAGCCGGCAACAGCGCCCAGACGGTGGCCCGCGACCTCACGACGGTCGGGGCCGAGCTGACCTGGGCCGTACGCGGCACCGACCCGACCTGGGGGGCGGTAGAGGCCGACCCGCTGCCGGACCGCGTCGCGCTGGTCGAGTCCTCGCGGGCTCTGGCGGCGGGCGGCGTGGTCCAGGCCGGGGTGGTCGTGCGGGCGCTGCGGCGGCAGGACGAGCAGGTCGCCGTGACGCTGCGGGACGCGGGCGGTGCGACCCGCGACGTCGTCGTGGACGTCGTGGTGTCCATGACCGGGGCGGTGGGAAACAGCCGGATCTACCGCCAGCTGCAGGTGCACGAGTGCTACGCCACCGAAGGCCCGATCACGCTGGCGGCCACGCTGCTCGGGAGCGAGGGCGGCGACTGCCTGGTCCAGACAAGCGCCGGCGTCGACGTCCTGCGCAACCCCGAGCCGCGCTTTTTCGTGCTGGGCAGCAAGAGCTACGGCCGCAACAACACCTTCCTGCTGCGCATCGGCTGGGAGCAGGTCGCCGAGGTCTTCGGTGCCCTCGACGATGAGCTCCTGGCCGGCGCACGGAACTGAGGCCGGCTGGGCGGCTGGTGTCCTGACGATGGCGTTGCCGCAGGTGCGCCGTCGGCCGCCGCCGCGCTGTTCCGGTTGGGCAACTCCCCTCACGTGACCGTCTGCGGCGTGGCGCGCAGATAGGTCCCCCGCATCCGGCCGGCGCCGGGCTGCAGCACGCGAGAGTGCTCGGCGCGGCTAGCTGCGCGCGGCTCGGCGTCCGCGGTTGGAGGTCCATGCCGTCACCAGCCCCGAGGTCCCCCGCACGAGGTGGCCGTCAGGCCGTCCGGTCCCGCAGCGACTGCTTGTCGGTCTTGCCGACAGCGTTGCGCGGCAGCTCGTCCAAGAACTCCACGCGCTTGGGTGCGGCGTAGTCGGCCATCCCCTGGCGCACCCAGGCCCGGACCTCAGCCGCGGTCAGCGGGGCGTTCACGACCAGGTACGCCGCCACCGCCTCGCCGGCGAGGGTGTCCGGGACCCCGACGACGGCCGCGTCCTCGATCGCGGGGTGGCTCCTCAGCAGCTCCTCGACCTCGGCCGAGAAGATCTTCGTACCGCCTCGGTTGATCATGTCCTTGCTGCGGTCCAGGATGGTGACGAAACCGTGCTCGCAGATCCGCGCGATGTCGCCGGTGTCGAACCAGCCGTCCACGATCGCCGCCTCGGTCGCGGTCTGGTCGTGCCGGTACCCGGTCGTCACCAGGGACCCACGCAGCCACAGCTCCCCCGGCTCCCCCGGAGGCAGGCCCGCGCCGTCCTCGGACCGCACCGCGGCCTCCATGCAATCCAGCGGGCGGCCGACAGTGCCTGCGTGGCCGGCGAACTGCGCGTCGGTGAGGATGCAGCCGGGCGAGTGCGTCTCGGACAGGCCGTACACGTCGTACAGCCGCACCTCAGGCAGCGCGGCCCGGAGCGCACCCACCAAGTCGACCGGGAACGGCGCGCCCCCCGCCGCCAGCCTGGTCAGCGCGGGCAACTCCGCGAAGCCCGGCACGCGTAGGCACAGCCGCCACCAGGACGGCACGGCGTACGCCCAGGTGACCGCGCGGGTGCGCAGCAGCTCGACGTACGCGGTGGGGCTCGTGGTGTCGACGAGCACGCAGGTCGCGCCGGCCAGCATCGCCGGCAGCACGTGCGCGTGCATCGCGGAGATGTAGTACATCGGGAACAGCACTGCGGTGACGTCCTGCGGCCCGAGCTGCAGCACCCGCTGGTAGCTCATGCCCGAGTGCACCGAGGCCCGGTGCACCACCTGTGACGCCTTGGGGCGCCCGGTGGTCCCCGAGGTGTAGACCACGGCGTACGTCGAGGCGGGGTCGGGTGCCGGGCAGGCCCAGGCGGTGGGCGCAGCCGTCACCAGCGCCGCGCCGAGGTCCTGCGCGCCGTCCAGGTCGAAGCCGGGCGCCGCGAGGCAGAGCTGCGCCTGTGAGTGCTCCACCATGTACGCCCACTGCACGGGAGCAAGCCGGGTGTTGAGCCCCACCATCACCAGACCCGCCCGGGCGCAGGCAAACAGCAGGGTTGCGAGCTCCAGGGTGTTGCCGGAGGCGACCGCGACCGCATCTCCCGGGACGAGCCCGCGACCGAGCAGCGAGCGCGCCGCCCGCTCGACGCGATCGGCGAACGCGGCGTAGGACTCCTCGTGGTCGCCGTCGACGATGGCGATCCGCTCGCCCCAGCGCCGCACGGCTCGGTCCAGCACGTGCAGGACGGTTGCGGGCCGGCGGCGGTAGGACCGGGCCGGCGCCCCCAGCCAGGTCTCCAGGACGACCGGGTCGCCGGGGCAGTCGTCGAGGTCCACCTGTCCACTCCACCACCGCCGGGGGTCGGCCGCTCTACTCAGGTACGTTGATACCGCCGATGCACCCGATGCCCGGAGGCAGCCTGCATGACCCGGATCGCCGTCTGCGGGGGCGTGTACTCCAACCCCTACGCCCTGCGGGCCTTCGTCGCCGACGCCCGCACGCGGGGGGCCGAGCAGCTGTACTGCCTGGGCGACCTGGGTGGGTACGGCGCCGAGCCCGACCCCGTCTGGCCCCTGCTGCTGGACAACGACATCACCGTCGTGGCCGGCAACTACGACGTGGCCATCGGCCGCGGGGACACTGACTGCGGCTGCGGCTACACCGATCCACGGGACAACGAGTTCGCCCAGCTGATGTACGACTACACGCTCGCGCACACCGACCGCACCTACGCGCAGTGGATGACGACGCTCCCCACCGAGCGGCGATTCACCCTGGGCGGCGTAGACGTGCACCTGGTGCACGGCTCGACCCTGGCACTCAACGACTTCTGGTGGGAGTCGCTCGACGAGGCGAACCACCAGCTCAAGGTCCAGGAGTCCGGCGCGGATCTCATCATGTGCACGCACTCCGGCCTGCCCTGGACCCGGCAGGTCGGCAAGACCCTCGTCGTCAACGTCGGTGTGCTCGGCCGGCCGGCCAACGACGGCCGTACCGAGGTCTGGTACGCGCTGGTGGACCTGGTCGACGGCGCGGCGACCGCGGAGCTCGTCCCACTGGCCTACGACTGGGCGGCGCAGGCCGCCTCCATGCGTGTCGGCGGCCTGCCCGAGGCCTTCGTGGAGACTGTCGAGACCGGCTGGTGGACAACGTGTCTGGAGGTCGTTCCCCCGCAGGAACGCTCGCGCGGCAAGTACCAGCTCTACCGCTCGGCGCTGCCCGACACCTTCGACCAGGAGGCGGTGTCCTGGGCGGATGCGCCCGAGGTCGTGGACGACGGCCTGCCGGTTGTCCCGCTGTTCGGCTCGGCGCTGTTCCCGCCGCGCCTGTGGATGTACACCAACTTCCACTGCAACCTGGCGTGCTCGTACTGCTCGGTGGCCTCGAGCCCGCTGGCCCGCAAGCGCTCGCTGGGGCTGGAACGGGTGAAGATGCTCGTCGAAGAGGCCGTGCTCGAGGGCTTCACCGAGATCTACATGACGGGCGGCGAACCCTTCCTCGAGCCTGACATCGTGGAGATGGTGCTGTACGCCACCGAGCGGCTCGACGTCGTGCTGCTCACCAACGGAATGCTCTACCAGGGCTGGCGGCTCGAGCAGCTCAAGCGGCTGTCCGGACGCGAGCGGCTCGTCCTGCAGACCTCGATCGACGCCGCATCCGCCGAGGGGCACGACCGCAACCGCGGGCGCGGCTCATGGCAGAAGGCGATGGACGGGCTGGTCCTGGCCAAGGACCTCGGGCTGCCCGTACGCGTCGGCATGACCTCGACCCCCGAGAACGCCCACGAGGTCGAGCCGCTGCGCGAGCTGCTGGCCGGCATGGGCATCACCGGCAAGGACTTCGCCGTGCGTCCCCTGGTGGCCCGGGGGTTCTCCACCGAGGGCGCGGTCATCGAGGACACCAACACCGTCCCGGAGGTCGCCGTCACCGCGGACGGCGTGCACTGGCACCCCGCGGGCGCCGACCTTGAGACCAGCCCCGACATGCTTCTCGCAGCCCATCCCACGCCGGAGCAGTGGGTGCCGCTGGCCGAGGCCAAGCGGCTGGCCGTCGAGCGCTTCCTCGTCCTGCGCCGCAACGACGGCTCCCTGCCCCTCGTCTACAACTGCGCCGTCTAGGAGTCCACCCGTGACCCTCACCCCGAACCGCCTCTCGGCCGACCGCCTCTCGGCCGACCGCCTCGCGACCGACCGCCTCGCGACCGACGGCCTCACCAGCGAGGCCGACGTCGAGGCCTTCGTCGTACAGCGCTACGGCGCCGGTGCGCAGGCCGTCGAGGCCGCCTTGTGCTGCCCCGTCGACTACGACCCGCGGTTCCTCGCGGTCATCCCCCAGGAGGTGCTCGACCGCGACTACGGCTGCGGTGACCCCAGCACCCACCTCCGCGAGGGCGAGACCGTCCCGGACCTCGGCAGCGGCGGCGGCAAGATCGCTTTCATCGCCGCGCAGGTCGTCGGCGCGACCGGGCGGGTCATCGGCGTGGACATGACCGACGAGATGCTCGGCCTGGCTCGCGCCGCCGCCCCCGAGGTCGCTTCGGCCATCGGCTTCGACAACGTCGAGTTCCGCAAGGGCAAGATCCAGGACATGCGCCTGGACGTGGCAGCGAGCGAAGCCTTCCTGGCCGAGCACCCGGTGAGCGACTTCGCCGGCCTGACCGCGTACGAGGCCTTCGGGCAGAAGCAGCGGGCCGAGCGGCCCCTGATCGCCGACGCCTCCGTCGACGCGGTCGTGTCCAACTGCGTGCTGAACCTGGTGGCGCACGAGCAGAAGACCTCGCTGTTCGCCGAGATCTTCCGCGTCCTGCGCCGCGGCGGCCGGGCCGTGATCTCCGACATCGTCAGCGACGTCGAGGTCCCTCCGCACCTGCGCGCCGACGCCGAGCTGTGGAGCGGCTGCATCTCCGGCGCCTACCAGGAGGAGGGGTTCCTGCAGGCGTTCACCGACGCCGGCTTCTACGGCGTGACCCTCGACAAGCGCGACGGCGCCCCGTGGCAGGTCGTCGAGGGCATCGAGTTCCGCTCGGTGACGGTCGTGGCGTACAAGGGCAAGCAGGGTCCGTGCATGGACCACGGCCAGGCGGTCGTGCTCAAGGGGCCGTTCTCCAGCGTCGTCGACGACGACGACCACGTCTACGAGCGCGGCGTGCCGACGGCAGTGTGCGCGAAGACCTTCGACATCCTGAGCAAGGCGCCGTACGACGGGATGTTCGAGCTCCTGGAGCCGGCCGAGCCGGTCGACCCCTCGACCGCGCCGGTGTTCGACTGCGCGCCGCCAACTGCCGCCGCTACCCCGGTTCCGGGCGGGTCCGCGCGGCGCCAGGTGGCCGGCCTCGTCAGCGCCTCAGGGACCGCCGGCTGCTGCTGAGCCGCGCCGCCGACGCGTGCGGCGAAGGAGTCGAGCCGCCCGGCCCGGGTCATCGTCTGCACAGTGGGCACACCGGTACCGTCCGAACCTCGACCGCAGGAGACACAATGCAGATCGACAAGCAGATGGTGCTGGACTTGATCAAGCAGCACGGGAACGGCGACCAGGCCGACCAGGCCCAGTCCGAGCTCCCCGACCAGGTCGACACCGACCAGCACGCCGACCTGCTGCAGAAGTTCGGCGTCAACCCGCAGGAGCTGCTCGGCAAGCTCGGCGGCGGTGGCGGACTCGGCGGCCTCCTGGGGGGCTGACGGCCCAGGGCTTGTGAGGGCACAGGGCTTGTGAGGGCACAGGGCTTGTGAGGGCACAGGCGTCACAGCCACGCCAGCACCGCGGCCCAGGAGGCGCTCGAGGGGTCGATCGGGTCGCGGTGCACCTCTCCCGGCGGTGCCAGCAGCCGGATGTCCCCACCCTCGGCGCTGCAACGCGCCACGTAGCGACGTGAGCGCTCCACGTCGATCGTCTGGTCCGCTTCGCCGTGCGCGACCAATGTCGGCATCGGTGGTGGGGGCCGGCGGGCGGGGTCGACCTGCGCCCAACGCTCGGGCCTGTCCTCCGGTGAGCCGCCGACCAGTTCACGGGCCGCCCGGCCGGCACCGACCAGGTCCGTGACAGGGGCAAGGGCCGCGACGTGCGTCGGTAGCACCCTCGGTGACGACCCCACCGCGTGCGGCGGGGAGGTTCCCCGACCGGCCGCCCACAGAGCCAGGTGGCCACCGGCCGAGTGCCCGAGCAGGGTCACCCGAGCCAGGTCCAGCCGCGGGTCCGCGAGGGTCGCCAGGTGGTCGATGCCGGCGCCGACGTCCTGGAAGGTCATCGGCCAACCACCGCCCCGGCCGAGCCGGCGGTACTCGAGGTTCCACGCCGCAAGACCCCGCCGGGCCAGGTCGACCGCGATCGGCCGGGTCACGAGCTTGCCGAAGCCGGTGCGCCAGTGGCCGCCGTGCAGCACGACGACGACCGGGTGAGGGCCGTGCCCGGGTGGCAGGTGCAGATCGGCGACCTGGCTGGCATCACCCCCGTACTCGTGCCGCTCCGGTCGGCGCAGGGCGGCGAGGGCGATCCGGACGGGCAGGGACATCAAGGGATGGGCGCCCGGGCCGCTCGCGCCCGCCGCGGCATCACGCGACCGTCATCGGCGCGGGCTGGGACAGCCGGCGGCCACCCGCAACCAGAACCACCGCGAGGAGGGCGCCGGCGACGCCGGACACCAGAAGCGGAAGTCGGCCGTCGCCGTGCCAGGCGAAGCCCGCCCAGATGCCGGCGACGAGGATCCCAGCACCGGTCAGCCCCTGGTAGATCCCCTGCGCCGACCCCTGCCGGCCGCCGGGCGCCAGCGAGGCGACCCATGCCTTGCCGACGCCGTCCGTGCAGGCCGCGAACCCGCCGTACACCGGCAGGATCACGAAGACCCAGCCGGCACTCGGCGCGAGCGCGAGACCGACGTAGCCGCAAGCGAAGAAGACCAGTCCCGCGGCGAAGACGAGGTGTCGGGGGAACCGGTCGGACAGCGACCCGGCCGGGTAGCTCAGCACCGCGTACACCAGGTTGTAGACGACGTAGGCCGCGATCACCCCTGCCGTGCCGAGACCGAGCTCGCTTGCGCGCAGCAGCAGCAGGGCGTCAGGGAAGTTGACCAGGGCGAACACGGTCAGCACGCCGACCAGCAGCCGCAGCCGGCCAGGCAACGGCGTGGCAGACACCTGGGCCGTACGACGGACAGGCGGCGGTCCTTCCCGGACGGCTCGGACCAGCAGGACCGACAAGACCGCGGGGACCACCGCGACGAGCAGCAGCGGGCGCAGGCGGTGGTCGAGCAGCTCGTAGAGCCCGAGGCCGGCCAACGGCCCGATGACGGCCCCGGCGGTGTCGGCGGCACGGTGGAAGCCGAAGACCTTCCCGCGCACGGCCGGGTCGACGTCGACCATGAGCAGTGCGTCGCGCGGCGTGCCGCGCACGCCCTTGCCGAGCCGGTCCACGGCCCGCCCGGCGAGCACGACGGGCCAGACCCCCGCGAGCGGCACGATGAGCTTGCCGAGGGCGGCGAGGCCGTAGCCCAGGGCGATCAGCGGCTTTTTCGCGCGGCCGTCGGAGAGCCGGCCCGCCAGGAGCTTGGTGAGCGCCGCCGAACCCTCGGCCACCCCTTCGACGAGGCCGACGGCCGCGACGGGCGCGCCCAGCGTCCCGACGAGGAACAGCGGCAGCACGGGGTAGAGCAGCTCGCTTGCGGCGTCCTGCAGGAGGCTGACGCCGGACAGCACCTTGACGTTCGGCGTCAGCCAGCTCATGCCAGCCGGGCCAGACGTGCTGCTGCTGCGGCGATGCGCTCATCGGTCGCGGTCAGCGCGAAGCGGACGTGCTCCTTCCCGTCGGCGCCGTAGAACTCGCCCGGGGCGACCAGCACCCCGACGTCGGCCAGCGTCGCCACGCTTGCCCAGCAGCCCTCCGCGCGGGTCGCCCACAGGTAGAGCCCGGCCTCGCTGTGGGTCACGGTGAAGCCGGCCGCCTCGACCGCCAACCGCAGGACCGTACGACGGGTGCGATAGCGCTCCTTCTGCTCGGCGACGTGCGCGTCGTCCCCGAGGGCCGCCACGAGAGCCGCCTGCACCGGAGCGGGCACGAGCAGGCCGATGTGCTTGCGCGCCTCGGTCACCGCGGCGACGGCGCTGGCGTCCCCGACGGCGAAGCCGGCGCGGTAGCCGGCGAGGTTGCTCCGCTTGGACAGCGAGTGCAGGGCCAGCACGCCGTCGGTCGAGCCGCCCGAGACGCCGGGGTGCAGGACGCTGACCGGCTCGACGTCCCAGCCCATCTCCAGGTAGCACTCGTCACTGGCCACCAGCACGTCGTGTTCGCGCGCCCACGCGACGATCTCCCGCAGCCTCGCCGGCGCGAGCACCGCACCGGTCGGGTTGCTCGGGGAGTTGAGCCACACCAACCCGATCTCGCGCGGGTCGTGCGCGGTCGGGTCGTCCGTCGGGACCGGCACGCAGCCGGCCAGGCGCGCACCCACGTCGTACGTCGGGTAGGCCAGGCGCGGGAGCAGGACCTGCGTGCCCGGCGCCAGGCCCAGTAGCGACGGCAGGAGCGAGACCATCTCCTTGCTGCCGATGCTCGGCACGACCTGCCGGGCATCCACCTCGGCGCCCAGCCGCTCCCGCACCCAGCGCACCACGGCCGACCGCAGCGCCGTGGTCCCGGTGGTGAGCGGGTAGCCCGGCGCGTCGCCGGCGTCGCTCAGCGCGTCCTGGACGAACTGTGGCGTCGGGTCGACGGGGGTGCCGATGGACAGGTCGACGACGCCGTCGGGGTGCCGCCGCGCCACCTCGGCATACGGCGCTAGGCGGTCCCACGGGAACTCGGGAAGGTGCGCCCGGCGGGCCCAGCCCTGCGGGCGCAGCCCGTGCGGCGCGCGCGGCCCACCCCGTACGGCCAAGGGACTACTGGCCCTCGGTGTTCTTGCCGACGGGCACGGCCATCACCACGGGGTGGTCGAGGTCGATGGGGCCGACCTTGCTGGCGCCACCCGGGCTGCCGATCGTGGTCGTCTCGGTGAAGAAGTCGACGTTGGCCCGGTAGTAGTCCTTCCACTGGGCCGGTGTGTCGTCCTCGTAGAAGATGGCCTCGACGGGGCAGACCGGCTCACACGCGCCACAGTCGACGCACTCGTCGGGGTGGATGTACAGCGATCGCTTGCCCTCGTAGATGCAGTCGACAGGGCACTCCTCGATGCAGGCCTTGTCCTTCACGTCGACGCAGGGCTCAGCGATGACGTAGGTCACGTCGGGGGTCCTCTCGGTGTGCGGGCAAGGTCCTAGTCTCCCAGCCGTGGACAGGACAGGGCCAACCGGGGGGCGCTACGCCATCGAGGTCGGGCCGGGCGACAGCGGAATGCGCATCAGCCTGCGACGAAGACTGGTGGAGGGCGGTATGGGCGACGTCCTGGGGGTGCTCGTGTCCTGGTCCGACGGGCAGGTGCAGCTGCGCCGCCGGGACGGCGTGGTCGTGTCCGTGGCCGAGGGCGATGTGGTGGCGGCCAAGCGGATCGGGCCCCCGCCGGAACGCCGGCCGGCATGACCCGAGCCTCCCGCGAACGCTTCGCGGCCGCGGTGCGTGCGACGCCCGTCGACCTCGCGCCGGCCTGCCTGCTCGTCGGGGCGGAGGTCGAGCCCGACCTCGACATCGACCGCTCCCTGGAGGTCCTGGACACCCTCGCCGCGGCGGTGCGACCGCTGGCGGGCGGGTCGGTGCAGCACGCCGCCGAGGCGCTGCGCGTCGTGCTCGGGGAGCAGGCCGGCTTCGCCGGGTCCGCCGAGGACTACGAGGACGTCCGGGCCTCGCTGCTGCACGAGGTGCTGCGGCGCGGCCGAGGGCTGCCGATCCTGCTCGCCGTCGTGTGGGTCGAGGTCGCCCAGCGCGCGGGCGTCCCGGCGTACGCGCTAGGCCTGCCCGGACACGTCCTCGTCGGTATCGGCCGGCCCGACGGCGAGCACGTCGTCGTCGACCCCTTCTCCGGTGGCCGCCCCGCTGCGGCACCGGAGTCCTTCCCGGCGCTGCCCCCGGTCGACCTGCTGCTGCGGCTGCTCACCAACGTGCGCGCCCTCACCACCCGCCAGGACCGCACGCTGGACGCCGCGCACACCCGGCTGTGGGCGACCGAGCTGTCGATGCTGCTCCCCCGGCACCCGGCCGGCCTGCGGCGCGAGCGCGGTGAGCTGTTGGTGCGCCTCGGCGACATGCTCGGCGGCGCGGTCGAGCTCGAGGAGTACGCGGACGTCCTCGAGGCCGCCGACCCGGAGCAGGCCCAGGACGTACGCCGCCAGGCCCGCCTCGCCCGCGCCCGCCTGAACTGAACCGGTCGGCCCGCGCGGTCAGCCGTACCGTCCTGGGTGTGCTGCGCCTGCCCGACCCCTTGAGCGGCGTCCTGGAGGATCTCGTCCCGCACACTCCGGGCCTGCTGACCGTCCTGGTCGAGGGGGCCGACCTGAAGACGGCGGTGCTCGCCGACGTCGTGGTACGCACCGGTCGGGTGCACGGACTGCGGGTCCGCCACGTGCACGTGCTCCCCGACCCCTCCAGCCCCGCGGACGCCCTGTCGCAGCTCAACGTGCAGCCGGCACACGCGGTCGTCCCGACGTACGCCGAGGCGGTCGTCGAGCTCGCGCGGCCGGTCGACGTGCTGGTCACGGCTGGCTCGCCCGCGCCGCGCGCACTGCCGGCTCGGGGACCTGGCGCGCGCGAGCTGAGGGCGCCGGGGGCACCGCTGCTGCTGGCCGACCTGTCGCTCGACGGTCTCGACCCGCTCGCGGCCCGGCTGGCCCTGCTCGAAGGGCTTGCGCCGGACCCGCTCGCGGCCGGCCCGACGGGGCTGTCGCGGTCAGACCTGGAGCAGTGTGACGTCGCCCTCACCCGATGGCGGTGGCAGGTCTCCGCCTGGGCCGAGGCGCCCTCCGGTGCACTGTCGGAGCAGGTGCAGGCCGAGGTGCTCGAGGCGTACGACCGGGTGGACCCCGGGCGCGCCATCGAGGCGCTGCACCGCATGGCCGGCGACCCCGCGACCTCGGACGGAACTCGCTGGGAAACGGCCGCCTGGGCCGACCGCCTCCTCGGTCTCGACCTCGCCCGCCTCGTCGGCCAGCCCGCCCGCGCCGTTCCGGGCTCCCCTCCCCCGGGCTCCCCTCCCCCGGGCTCCCCATCCCCGCCGATCAAGGCAATGGGCCCATGATCGCGAGGATGATCATGGGTCTTGCGCCTTGATCGGCGAAAGTAGGCGGCAGGGGCGGGGGGACGGCGGGCCGGGGTCAGGCGACGACGCGGTAGTGACCGTCGACGTACAGCAGCGGGGCGCCGTCGGGGTCGGGCACTGCCAGCCCGACGACCTCGCCGAGCAGCACGGTGTGGTCGCCCGCGTCGAGGGCCGAGACCGTGCGGCACTCCAGGGCGGCCACCGCGCCCTCCAGCACGGCCGCACCGGTGACCTGACCGGGGCTGAACGGGTGGCCCTCGAACTGCCCGTCGAAGGGGCGGCCCCGCAGCGCGAAGTGGCGTGAGGCCTCGATCTGGGTGGTAGCGAGCACCGAGACGGCCCACGTGCCGGCCGAGAGCACGGCGTCGTGGAAGCGGGCGATCTTCTCGGCGCAGAACAGCACGAGCAGCGGCTGCAGGGACACGGAGGTGAACGAGTTGCAGGTCATGGCGTGGTTCTCGCCGTCGAACCGGGTGGTCACGACGGTGACCCCGGTGGCGAAGCGTCCCACGACCCGGCGGTACTCGAGAGGGTCGATCACCTCGGCAGACTAGCCAGCGCCCGCCCGCCCAGCTGACCCGGATGCTCGGGGCTCCTGGTGACCGGCTGTCCGCGACGAAGGCCGTCAGACCCATCGCCCGGGCGAACTCCCGCGACGACCTCGCTGCCCTCCCCCGAAAGCTCATCGGCGCGCCACGCGACGGGGCGCCGCGAGCCCTACCAGCGCAGCGACGAACCCCGTGATCAGGAACACGTAGCCCGTACCGCTGCTGGTGATGATGATGTCGTGATCCGAGGTGGGCGTGCCCAGGCGAAGGACGAGCCCCAGCCAGACCAGGACAGGAACGACCCCGGGGCCCCTGCCGGCGAACACCCGGCTGCCGGCGTAGGTCAGGGGCGCGTTGGCCAACGCGAACACCAGGCTGACCGGCGCCGTCACCCCCGCGACCCGCAGCGGCACGAGGAAAGCCCCCCATACCGCGCACAGGACGGTCAGCACGAGCACCATCGCGTACGACGCGACGCTGAGCGCATCGGCGGCACCGTCACGGGTCGCGCGGGAAACGGCGGGAGGCGCGTAGCCAGCCCCGTCGTGCTGCGCTCGGCTCACGCCCGGCAGCCTCGCACGCCCACGTCCGCGCCCACGCCGGCGGCTCAGGTCGTGGGCAGGGCGCCGGACCGGTCGGGCCGGGGGTCGCGCAGGTCAACCACGTACGGCGCAGCGGCCGCCTCGAGCACACCGGTGATCTCGTGCCCGATCAACTCGTCCCGGTCGAGCAGGGCGTCGCGCAGCGCCTCGACCAGGTGGCGGTTGCCCTCGAGCAGGCCCTTGGCCGTGCTCTTGTGGCGGCGCAGCAGCGCCTCCACCGCATCACGGCCCCGGTCATCGGCGAGGACCCGGCCGACGATGTTGGTGTCGGAGAACGAGCTGTTCTGCACGGCCAGGTAGGACACCAGGCTCTCGTCCATCCCGTGCGCGCCCACCATCTCGGCCGCGCAGTTGGTGGCGTAGAGCAGGTCCCCGCCCGGGCCGGTCGAGACGTCGCCGAAGAAGATCTCCTCGGCGCACTGTCCCCCGAAGGCGATCTGCACGAGCGCCTCCATCTCGCTGCGCGACCGCGTGTACACGTCGTCGCGATCCCCGTGCGCGAGCAGACCCAGCGAGCCCTTGCGCTTGATGATCGTGAGCACCTCGAGCCGACGCTGCGGCGCCGTCAGCCAGGCCAGCGTCGCGTGACCGGCCTCGTGGGTGGCGATGAGCCGGCGCTCGTGATCGGTGTAGTCCACCGGCTGGCCCGTGCCGACCTCCTCGGTGAGGCGCGCGTGCTCGACGTCGGACCAGGTCATGACCTGCTCACCGCGCCGTACGGCGCTGACGAGGGCCTCGTCCAGCAGGTGCTCGATCATGACGGGGGTGTACCCGGTCGTGATGGCGGCCAGGGCGTCCCGGCGTTCGGTGTCGTCGAGCTCCGGGGCGTGGGACTTGCGGGCCAGGAAGTGGTCGATCAAGGCGCGCCGGCCACCCTTGGCGGGCAGCTCGAAGGACACCCGCCGGTCGAAGCGTCCGGGCCGCAGCAGCGCCGGGTCCAGCGCGGACGCCCGGTTGGTGGCGGCGATGAGCAGCACGTTGGGCGGGGTCGCCTTGGGGCGGGACAGCTGGCGGTGCACCGGCAGCAGGAGGTTGGCCCGGTCGATGAACCAGCCGCAGAAGCGCTGGCCACCGGTCAGCGCGTCAAAGGACTGCATCTGCACGAGCAGCTCGTTGATCAGGGCGCCGTTGTCGCCGCCGGAGGTGAAGCCGTTGACGACGGGCCGCGCTCCGGCGTACGTCGTGGGCAGTACGGCCGTGCCCGAGCAGCCGGCGGCCACGAGCGGGGTCGCCGCGGTGGCGACACCGCCCCGGGCGACGGCGATGACGTCGATCTCCTCGATGAAGCCGATCGCACCGCCCTCCTTACGGGCGGCCTTGCGCAGCGCCTTGAAGTAGCTCCGGATCTTCTTGGCGCTCTGGCCCTGCCACACCGTCTGGAACGACGTGCCGCTGACGAACAAGAACGGCACCCCGGCCTCGGCCGCCATGGCCCGGGCGAGGTGGGTCTTGCCGGTGCCCGGCGCCCCCTCGAACAGCAGCCCGCGCCGGGGCGAGCCACCCATCTGCTCGGAGAAGGTCTTGTGCGCCAGGAACAGGTTCAGCGACCGGATGACGTCGTCCTTGACGGGGTCGATACCCACGACATCGTCGAGGCGGGTCGTGATCTGGTCGGCCCGGTAGACCACGTGCGGCGAGCGCCCGGTCATGAGCTGCTGGCCGACGACCATGCCGATCATCAGGGCGAAGAAGCCGAATACGACGGCCAGGAACGGGTCGACGTGCGGCAACGGTAGGAAGTCCTGCGTGCCGTCCCAGGTGGAGGCCCGCCACGAGAGCACCGCGGCGACGCTCAACACGGCTACGGTGAGCTTCAGCCACCGGCGCGTACGCCGTTGCTCGCGGGTCCGACCGACGTCGGCATCGCGCATCCGCAGCAACCCGCCGGCCGCCGTCCCGAGCAGATCGCCGAACGTCTCCCTCGAGGCGGGGCAGGGCAGGTCGGGCACAGCAACTCCAGGGGTCCGGGTCGGGGGGCTCGCTCTCCCGCTGTCCCCATCCTCGCGCTGCCTCACGCAGCGTGATGGGCCGATGACCGCACAACCACCCGCTTGGCCTATTCAGCCCGTCGGTTGCACCGCACCACCTGCTGCTTCGCCCGGGTCACGAGAGGGCGCCGGAGGGCTTGACGGCGGACCAGGCGGACGGCAGGGTCGGGCCAGCAGCGCTCGGACTCCCCGGAGGTTCCCGATGTCAGCAGTGCAGCCGATCCCGGCAGGCTACCCACGGGTCACTCCCTACTTGTACGTGGACGGCGGCGCAGCCGCGATCGACTTCTACGTCCGGGTGCTCGGCGCCACGGAGAGTGTGCGCATGGCTGGGCCGGAGGGGAAGATCGGGCACGCCGAGCTGAAGATCGGTGACTCGCTGATCATGCTTGCCGATGCCTTTGCGGAGATGGGCGGACAGACTCCGGGCTCCCTCGGCGGGACACCCGTCACCTTGATGGTCTACGTCGAGGACGTCGACGCGGTGTGCGACAAGGCCGTCGCCGCGGGCGCCACGATGGAACGCGACGTGGACGTCCAGTTCTACGGCGATCGGGCTGGCCAGTTCGTCGATCCGTTCGGGCACAAGTGGTTCATCGCGACCCACGTCGAGGACGTCGATCCCGAGGAGATGCAAAGGCGCGCTGCGAAGGTGATGGCCGGTTGAGTCGGATCAACGACGTCGGCGGGATGGAGGGCTTTGCGCCGGTCGAGCAGGAGCTGGACGAGCCGGCGTTCCACGCCGACTGGGAAGCGCACGTTTTCGCGCTGAACCGGGCGTTGCTCGGCCGCGGCATCTACAACCTCGACGAGTTCCGCGACGCCATCGAGCGGATGCCCCCGCAGGACTACCTCTCCTCGTCGTACTACGAGAAGTGGTTTCACGCTGTCACGACCCTGCTCGTCGACAAGGGCGTCTTCTCCGAGACGGAGCTGGCAGGTGGCTGACCCAATCGCGGCCGGCGACCAGGTCCGAGCGACAAGGTGGGACCCGCCGCACCACTGCCGGCTCCCTCGGTACGTACGCGGAGCAAGGGGCGTGGTCGTGGAGTCGCAAGGCAGCCATCCGTTGCCCGATGACCGCGCTCGCGGTTTGCCGACCGTGCCCGAACCGGTGTACACGGTGCGCTTTCGCGCGTCGGAGCTGTTCGGCAGCGGCGACCACGCCGTTACGGTCGACATCTGGGAGAGCCATCTGTCTCCCGTCCCGGAAGGACCGGAGCGGTGAGCGGGGAGCACGGCGGCCCGGGCGCCGGCGTTGCCGCGAGGGTCCGGCACGTCGAGGCGCTGCTGGAACAGCGGGGCCTGGTCGACCCCAAGGAGCTCGACCGGGCTTTGGAGGCCTTCCTGGCCCGGGCATCCCCCGCGAGCGGCGCGCGGGTCGTGGCCCGCGCCTGGCGCGACGCGGGCTTCCGTGCGCGCCTGCTGAGCGATGCGAACGCCGCACTGCCCGAGCTGGGGCTCTCGATGGGCGGTGGCCTGCAGGAGCAGCGTCTCAAGGTCGTCGAAAACGACGACCGGACGCACAACGTCGTGGTGTGCACGCTGTGCTCCTGCTACCCGATCGCGCTGCTCGGCCCGTCACCCACCTGGTACAAGAGCGAGGCGTACCGCGCCCGCGTGGTGCGTGATCCGCGGGCCGTGCTGCGCGAGTTCGGTTGTGAGCTCGCACCAGAGCTTCAGGTCACGGTCTGGGACGCCAGCGCGGAGTCGCGCTACATGGTGCTCCCGCGCCGGCCTGCCGACACCGACGGACTCGACGAGGAACAGCTCGCCGGTCTCGTGACCCGCAACGGCCTGCTGGGCGTCGCAGCGCTCTGACGAGCCCGGGCCAGCTCAGGTCGAACCGGTCACCCCCGAGAACAGGTCGCTCTCCCTGCCCTGGGGCCCGTCGGCCTCGCCCCGCTCGCCCTTGGCCAGGACGAAGTACTCGATCCCCATGGCCTGCTGCCCCACGTTGTCGGCCAGGGCGAAGAAGGGGCCGTCGACCGCGATCTGGCTCTTGTGGGCCCGCATCGCGGCGACCTTGGCCTCGAGTTGGTCGCGGGCGTCGATCTCGGTCGTCACTTCCCCGTCGGGGTTGCCGAAGGGCAGCTCGTCCGCGGAGTCGACACCGAAGAAGTTCGTCTGCCCCTGCTCCTTGAGGTGGTCGATGCCGGCCTGCAGGACGCTCTTGGGGAACGCCGTGAAGTAGAGCTTCTCCGGCTGCCAGAGCTCACCGAGCTCCAGGGCGTACCCGGGGGCCCCTGCGGCATCGAAGGCCGCGACCGCGACGCGATGCGCCTGGATGTGGTCCGGGTGGCCGTAACCGCCGTTGTCGTCGTAGGTGATGACCACCTGCGGGCGGGACGCGCGGATGAGCGTGACGAGCTCGCGCACCGCGACGTCCAGGTCGGCCCGCCAGAAGGCGTCGGCCCGTTCGTTCTGCGGCGTCCCCATCATGCCGCTGTCCCGCCAGCGCCCTGGGCCGCCCAGGAAGTGGTGGTCCTGCACCCGCAGGGCCTCGCACGCGGCCGCCAGCTCACCGATCCGGTGCTGACCCAGCCCGTCCTCGCGGTCGCTCGCCAGGTGCTCGAGCTCGGGGACGAGGATCTCACCCTCCTCCCCCAAGGTGCAGGTCACCAGCGTGACGAGGGCGCCCTCGGCGGCGTACCGGGCCATGGTCGCCCCGGTGCCGATCGTCTCGTCGTCGGGGTGCGCGTGCACCAGCAGCAGCCGGCGGGGGTTGTCCAGGGGAGCCATGTCGCCGTCGTCCCCGGCATCCTCGACAGCAGCTTCGGCCTCCGCCAGCACCGCGGCGTCGGCATCGGCGAGCTCCTCGCCGGGCTCCGGCGAGGGCAGGGGCAGCGTGGCGTCCGACATGTCCTGAGCGTAGGCGCTCACACGTGGAAGGCTCCGCGGGTGATCGCGCCCCAGCCGAGCCTCACCCACCAGGTCGGCGCGTTGGCTCGCGTCGTGGTCGGCGCCGTCGCCCTGGTCGTGGCGCTGAACGCCACGGCGCTCGTCCTGCTCGTGGCCGGGCTCGGACCCCGGACCGACAGGTTGTACGACGGTGCGCAGGAGCTCCGGCTCGCCAACTCCTCGATGGTCGACCAGGAGACGGGGCTGCGGGCCTACCTCGTGACCGGGCAGGAGCTCTACCTGCAGCCCTACCGAAGCGGACGCGACAGCCTGGTCGGCCACGATCAGCGGGCCCGGGCCGACTTCGCCGCCAGTGCGGACGAGCAGCGCCTGATCGGCGACGTCGAGAACGCGCAGCGAGCCTGGACCGACGGCTGGGCGGAACCGGCCCTGGAGATGGGCAGCCGCTTCTCCAGCACCGCCAGCACGCTGGCGGACCGGTCCTTCATCCTGCGTGGCAAGACGCTGTTCGACGCCTACCGCGCCACGGACCAGCGCGCGCAAGCTCGCGGCAACGCACTGCGGGTGAGAGCCCAGCACCGGGAGACCACGCTGCTCGAGGGCAGCCTCGTGCTCGAGGTGCTGCTGCTGGTGGCGATCGTCGTCGTCGTACGACGCCAGTTCACGGCGTTGCGGGGCGGCGTCGTCAAGCCGGTCGACGCGCTGCTCGCCACGATGGGGAAGCTGCGCGACGGTGACCTGCAGGCCCGCGCCGCAGGGACGGGGCCACGCGAGCTGCAACAGCTCGGGGAGGGCCTGGACGAGCTGGCCGCTGCCCTGGGCGCCGAGCACCAGCTGGTCCAGCAGCGCGAGGCCGACCTCGTGACCGCCCGACAGGAGGCAGAGGCGGCCACCGCGGCGAAGTCCGCCTTCCTGGCCACCATGTCGCACGAGATCCGCACGCCAATGAACGCCGTCATCGGCATGACCGGGCTGCTGCTCGACAGCGAGCTGACCGCCGACCAGCGCGACTACGCCGAGACGGTGCGCGTCAGCGGCGACGCGCTGCTGGTCATCATCAACGACATCCTGGACTTCTCCAAGATCGAGTCGGGTCAGCTCGAGCTGGAGCGCCAGCCCTTCTCGCTGCGGGACTGCGTCGAGGGCTCGCTCGACCTGGTGGCGCAGCAGGCCTCGCAGAAGGGCCTGGACGTCGCCTGCCAGCTCGAACCCGATGTCCCGCCCGTCGTGGAGGGGGACGTGACGCGCCTGCGTCAGGTGCTGATCAACCTGCTCGGAAACGCCGTGAAGTTCACCGCACAGGGCGAGGTCGTGGTCAGCGTCTCGGTCCTGCGCAGCACCGACGACGTCGCCACGGTCGCCTTCGCGGTGCACGACACCGGCATCGGCATCCCGGCGGACCGCATGGATCGACTGTTCCAGAGCTTCAGCCAAATCGACGCCTCGACCACCCGCGTGTACGGCGGGACCGGGCTCGGCCTTGCCATCAGCCACCGGCTCGCCGCAGCCATGGGCGGGGAGCTGCAGGTCGAGAGCACCGTGGGCCAGGGGTCCACGTTTACCTTCGTCGTCCCGCTGCCCCGTGGCCGCGAGACCGAGGACCGGCTCCGGGCCGCTCCCGCCGAGCTGCCGGGACGCTCGGCCCTGGTCGTGGACGACAACGCCACCAACCGCCGGATCCTGCGCGTCCAGCTCGAGGGGTGGGGCATGCGCGTCGAGGACGACGCCGACCCACGCGCCGCGCTGCTGCGCTGCACGACCGCGCCGACGCCGTACGACGTGGTGCTGCTCGACATGCACATGCCGCACCTGGACGGGGTGGCGCTGGCCACCCGCCTGCGCCAGCTCCCCGGGTGGCAGGCCGTGCCGCTGCTGCTGCTCACCTCCCTCGGGCAGCGGCCGGCCGACGCCGTCGACCTCGACCTCGACCTCGGGCACCTCAGCAAACCGGTCAAGGCCGCTGCGCTGCGCACCGCGGTCGCCCAGGCCCTGGGTGCCCTCGAGCAGGAGCGCGAGCGCGCCGCCGCCGCTCCGGTGGCCGGCCGGCTGCGGGTCCTGGTCGCCGAGGACAACGTGGTGAACCAGAAGGTCGCGACCCTGCTGCTGCAGCGACTCGGGCAGCGTCCGGACGTGGTCGGCAACGGCCAGGAGGCCCTGGAGGCCGTACGCGCGAGGCACTACGACCTGGTGCTCATGGACGTGCAGATGCCCGTGCTCGACGGGCTCGAGGCCACGCGACGCATCCGGGCCGAGCTGCCCGCGAACCGCCAACCGCGGATCGTGGCCATGACGGCCAATGCCCTCCTGGAGGACCGCGAGGCGTGCCTGGCCGCCGGGATGGACGGCTACCTGGCCAAGCCGGTGCGCACGCATGAGCTCAGTGCGGCGCTGGGTAGCGTCGCAGTCTCCCTGGCCGTGGCGGCGCCCGCGGCCGAACCGCCGCCCCCGCTGGCTCCGGCGGCCCAGTCGGCTCCGGCGGCCCAGTCGGCTCCGGCGGCCCCGGCTGCCGTCGCTGCCCTCGACGGCCGGCCCGGCGTCGACCCGGCGGTCCTCACCGCCCTCGTCGACCGCCTCGGGCCGCGGGCTGCCGAGTTCCGGGCGACGCTGATCGACACCTGGGCGCAGGAGGCGACCGGGCGGGCCGCGGACCTCGAGACAGCGAGATCGGCCGGTGACGTCGAGGCCGTGGCCCGGATCGCGCACACGTTGAAGTCCGGCAGCGCCTCGCTCGGGGCGCTGCGGCTGGCCGAGGCCTGCGAGCAGGTGGAGACCGAGCTGCGCGGCGGGGGTGAGCACAACCTGGAGGCCGGAGCCGCGCTCATCCTGCGCGAGATCGCGCTGGCCCGGCCCGCCCTGCTCGCGCTGCGCTGAGCGTGATCGACGTTCAGTTGAGGGCCGGATCGTCCGGGTAGCTCGCGACGAGAGCCAGCGGCATCCCCTGCCGGCGCAGCACCTGACGCCACAGCCGCTCCGGCGCTGCGGTGAAAGCGTCTCCCGGCAAGGCGTCGAGCACCCACCAGCCGTCGGCCTCGACCTCGGACTCGAGTTGTCCGGCGGCCCAACCGGCGTACCCGGCGAAGACCCGCACCTCGGACAGGGCGGTTCCGGGGTCGGCGTCGAGGTCGACCGTCGCAAGCAGCGGCAGGCGCGGGACGACGGCGTACGACGGGGCAGCGGGTGCGCCCGGCACGACGCGGCCGAGGCAGATGGCGGCCGTGGTCTGCACCGGGCCGCCCTCGAAGACGACCCCGGGCTCGGCCGCAAGGTCCTGCCACGCAGGCAGCACCTGACCGACCGCCGTGCCGGACGGCCGGTTCACCACGACTCCGAGCGCGCCCTCGTCCTGCTCGTGCTGCAGCATCAGGACGACGCTGCGCGCGAACACGTCTTCTGTCAGGACGGGCGTCGCGACAAGGAGGCGCCCGGCGAGGCTGTCAGCCATGGGCTCAGGCTAGGGCGGCCTTGGCCTTCCCGCGGCTGGCCTTGGCGCGGTTCCCCTGGTCGAGGATGACCTTGCGGATCCGTACCAGTGCCGGGGTGACCTCCACGCACTCGTCCTCGCGGCAGAACTCCAGCGCCTGCTCGAGGGAGAGCTGCTTGTGCGGGATGAGCGGAACGAGCACGTCCGAGGAGCTCTGGCGCATGTTGGTGAGCTTCTTCTCCTTGGTGGCGTTGACGTCCATGTCGTCGGCGCGCGAGTTCTCCCCGACGATCATGCCTTCGTACACCTCGGTACCGGGCGGGACGAACATCGTGCCGCGCTCCTGCAGGTTGGCCAGGGCGAAGCCGGTGGCTGGACCGCTCCGGTCGGCGACCAGCGAGCCCGACGGTCGGGTGCGGATGCCGCCGTGCCACGGCTCGTACCGCTCGTGGACGTGGTGCAGCAGTCCGGTGCCGCGCGTCTCGGTGAGGAACTCGGTGCGAAAGCCGATCAGCCCGCGGGCCGGGACGATGTACTCCATCCGGGTCCAGCCGGTGCCGTGGTCCACCATCTGCTCCAGGCGGCCCTTACGCAGCGCCATCAGCTGGATGAGAACGCCCTGGTAGTCCGACGGCGTGTCGATGGTCAGGCGCTCCATCGGCTCGTGCACCTTGCCGTCGACCAGTCGCGTGACGACCTGCGGCTTGCCGACGGTCAGCTCGAAGCTCTCGCGGCGCATGACCTCGACCAGGATCGCCAGCTGCAGCTCGCCGCGGCCCTGGACCTCCCAGGTGTCGGGGCGCTCGGTGTTCTCCACGCGGATCGAGACGTTGCCCACCAGCTCCCGGTCGAGCCGGTCCTTGACCTGCCGGGCGGTGAGCTTCTTGCCGCTCCGGCCGGCAAGCGGGGCGGTGTTGATGCCGATCGTCATGGAGATACTGGGCTCGTCGATGGTCATCAACGGCAGCGGCTGGGGGTTCTCCGGGTCAGCGAGGGTCTCCCCGATGAAGATTTCGGGAATCCCGGCGATGGCCACGATCTCCCCCGGGCCGGCGGAGTCGATCGACACGCGCTCCAGCGCCTCGGTGCCGAGCAGCTCGGTGAGCCGGACGTTCTCCACGCTGCCGTCCTTCTTGCACCAGGCGACCGTCTGGCCCTTCTTCATCGTGCCGTTGTAGATGCGGCACAGCGCCAGGCGACCGAGGTAGGGCGAGGCATCCAGGTTGGTCACGTGCGCCTGCAGCAGCGCGCCTTCGGTGTACGTCGGCGCCGGGATCGTGTTCTTGATGACCTCGAACAGCGGCTCGAGGTCGGGGCTGTCCGGGCTCGTGCCGTTCTCCGGCCGGCTGAGCGAGGCCTGCCCGGTCTTGGCCTGGCAGTACACGATCGGGAAGTCGATCTGCTCCTCGGTGGCGTCGAGGTCCAGGAACAGCTCGTAGGTCTCATCGACGACCTCGGCGATGCGCGCGTCCGGCCGGTCCACCTTATTGATGATCAGGATGACCGGCATGTTCTGCGCGAGGGCCTTGCGCAGGACGAACCGGGTCTGGGGCAGCGGGCCCTCGGAGGCGTCCACCAGCAGCGCGACGCCGTCCACCATCGACAGGCCGCGCTCGACCTCACCGCCGAAGTCGGCGTGGCCCGGCGTGTCGATGATGTTGATGAGCAGGTCCTTGCGCCGGACCGCGGTGTTCTTCGCGAGAATGGTGATGCCCTTCTCGCGCTCGAGGTCCATGGAGTCCATGACCCGGTCGGTGACCGCGCCCTCCTCCTGCTGGTGCACGGTGTACGCACCGGACTGCAACAGCATCCCGTCGACCAGGGTCGTCTTGCCGTGGTCCACGTGAGCGATGATCGCGACGTTGCGGATGTCACTGCGCTGTCGGGTCTCGGGGGTGGGCATGCAGGTGCTCCGATGATCGGCAGAGGTCGATCTGCAGAGGTCGATCTGCAGCGCGCGCCGGGCAGGGCTGCGGCGGCGCTCAGTCTACGGGGGGAGACGATGGGCCGATGAGCGAGCAGCGAGCCCTGCAGGCCCTGGAGGCCGCCGGCATCGGGTACACCGTCGTGCGCCACGGGCCGGTGCACAGCCTGGCCGAGGCTGCTGTAGCGCGAGGCGTCGATCCGGCCGGTGGCGTCAAGACCCTCGTCGTACGCCGGGGCGACGGCAACCATCTGCTGGTGCTGGTCCCGGGCGACCGTTCGATCAGCTGGCCCAAGCTGCGCGCCCTGCTCGGGGTCTCCCGCCTGTCGATGCCGGACGCGGCCACCGCGAAGGAGGCGACCGGCATGGAGCGCGGCACGATCGGCCCCTTCGGTACGACGACGCGCTGGCCGGTGGTGGCCGACGCGCGCGTCGTGGGGCAGGTCATCACGCTGGGCAGCGGCGCGGCCGGTGTAGGCGTACGGCTGGCCGCCGACGACGCGGTGGCTGCTCTCGGCGCCGTCGTCGCGGATGTCACCGACCCGGCGCCCTGACCGGACGGCGCGTGCGTGCGCAGCGGACCATCCGCAGCGGGCGTCTAGCCGGCGGGCTGGGCTCGGGGCAGGGCCCGGGTCCGGGTCAGCCGGGTTCGGCTCAGCCGCCGGAGTCCGGACGGCCCGGGTTCGGGTCAGCCGCCCGAGTCCGGGTCAGCCGGGTTCGGGTCAGCCGCCCGAGTCCGGGTCAGCCGCCGGAGTCCGGACGGCCCGGGTTCGGGTCAGCCGCCCGAGTCCGGGTCAGCCGGGTTCGGGTCAGCCGGGTGCGGGTCAGAGCAGGTCGGGGAGCAGGGCGACCATTGGCAGGTCGACCGGCAGCCACGCGACGGCCCCGAGCTCGTCCGCGCTCAGCCACCGGTGCGCGTCGTGGTCGACGAACTGCGGTTCGCCCTCGATCGTCACCAGATGTACCCGCAGAACCGCCGTACCGCCGATCGGGACGTCGGGCCCGAGCCGCTCGCCGACGACCGCTCGGACCTGCAGCTCCTCGGCGAGCTCGCGTACGAGCGCTTGACCGTCGGTCTCGCCGGCCTCGACCTTGCCACCGGGGAACTCCCACCAGCCGGCCAGGTCCGGCGGTCCGATGCGCCGGCAGGCCAGGACCCGACCGTCGCGCAACACCGCGGCGCCCACCACGATCACCCGGTCCGTCACGAGCGTCAGCCTGCCAGCAGCGATCACCGCGCGCCGGGTTCCGCCGTCGTGAAGATCGTAGTGTTGTCCGGCACGGCTCGCTGAGCGTGCGCCACGCGCTGATCCGCCACGACGATCTTCACGACCCACCCGAACCCGCGCCAAGCACGCGGGACGCAGCACAGGACGGCGGCCCCGCAGGAGCGTGAAGATCGTCGTGCAGGGGGACGCCACCAACATGACGACACTCATCGAGCAGGACCTGCTGACCGACACGCTGCGCTCCTTGCCGGGTTGGGAGGGCGGCCCCGAGAGGATCTGGCGCACCATTCGCCTGGATACCGAGCTCGACGGCCGACTGCGCGAGGCGGTGGCCGAGGCAGCAGAGTCGATGGACCACCACCCCGTGCTCGAGGACGACGGGGGCGCCACGCGTTACGTCCTGTGGACCCACGACGCGGGTGGCGTCACCGAACTCGACATCGCGCTGGCCTCGCGGATCAGCGACCTGATTCACCAGCTCAGCGGGCAGGAGGGCGTGCAAGCCGTACGCGAGGGCGACTCGGTCATCGTCGTGCGCAGCACCGACGAGGCCGGACCACGCGAAGGCGGCTCCCTGGACACCGCCTCGGTGGGGGTTGCCTCCAGCACCAACGACAGCACGCACGTCCCGCTGCCTGATGCCGCCCCCTTCGCCCCGGAGCCCGGCGCGAACCCCGAGCAGGCGCCCGGGCAGCTGTAGCGCTGGCGGCACCTGGTAGTTGTGTGGCATGACGACCAACGGCGAGAACGCGTACGCCCTGATGACTGCTGCGAGAGGGACCGACGAGGGCGCCGGGGACTGGTTCGAGGTGACCCAGAAGTGCATCGACGCCTTCGCCGAGGTCACCGAGGACCGCCAGTTCATCCACGTCGACCCCAAGCTGGCGGCCGAGCTGTCGCCCTGGGGCGTGACCATCGCGCACGGCTTCCTGACGTTGTCGATGCTGACGCACCTGTCGGCGTCGGTGCCGCAGGACGCGAAGACGCTCGAGGGCATCGTCATGGGCGTCAACTACGGCTTCGACAAGGTGCGCTTCGTGGCACCGGTCAAGGTCGGCTCGAAGATCCGCGTCCGGAGCGCCGTCAAGGACGTCGAGCAGCGCGACCCCAACACCCTGCAGCTGGTCCGGACGGTGACCGTCGAGATCGAGGGCGAGAGCAAGCCCGCCGTCGTCGCGGACTGGGTGACCCGGCTCGTCTACGGCTGACCGCGCTGGAGCATCGGTCGCTACGGCCGCAAGGTCGGTTCGAATCCGGTGCCGGCTTTGGCCAACGCCTGACGGGCGAGCACCTGCTGGGTGGTGGTGGTCCGCTCGGACCGGCCGCGGCCCACGAAGCTGACGGCCCAGTGCAGCAGGGTCGTCAGGCGGTTCTTGAAGCCGACGATGTAGACCAGGTGCAGCGCCAGCCACATCAGCCAGGCGATGAAGCCGGCGAGGCGGAAGCGGCCCACGCTGACCACGGCATGGAAGCGCGAGACCGTCGCCATGCTGCCCTTGTCGCGGTAGTGGAACGCGATGCTCGTCGGTCGGCCCTTGAGCTCGGCCCTGATGGCCTTCGTCGCGTGCTTGGCGCCCTGGATCGCGACCTGCGCCACGCCCGGCAGGTCATCCAGGGCGATCATGTCGCCAATGACGAACACCTCGGGATGCCCAGGCAGGGTCAGGTCTGGCTGGACCTGGACCCGGCCCGCCCGGTCCACCCCGGCCCCGGACTGCTCGGCCACCTGACGCCCCAGCGGTGAGCCGGCCACACCGGCCGCCCAGATCTTGGTGACGGACCCGATGCGGCGCCGACTGCCGTCGCCGTCCTCGACCTCGATACCGGCAGCGTCCACATCGACGACCTTGGCGTCGAGCTGCACCTCGACCGAGATGCGTCGCAGCTGCTCCATGGCCTTGACCGAGAGCTTCTCCCCGAAGGAACCCAGCACCTGCGGGGCTGCGTCCAGCAGGACCACCCGGGCGGTCCTGGGATCGATCGAGCGGAAGTCCCCCGGCAGCGTACGACGGGCGAGTTCGGTGATCTGGCCGGCCATCTCCACCCCGGTCGGGCCGGCTCCGACGACCACGAAGGTCAGCAGCCGGTCGATGTCGGCCGGGTCGTTGCTGGCCTCGGCCAGTTCGAACGCGCCGAAGATCCGGCCGCGCAGCTCCAGCGCGTCGTCGATGCTCTTCATGCCCGGGGCGTGCTCGGCGAACTGGTCGTTGCCGAAGTAGGACTGCGTGGAGCCGGCCGCGAGGATCAGGTGGTCATACGGCGTGAGGGTGACCCGGTCCAGGATCTGCGAGCTCACCGTGCGCGTCGCAAGGTCGATGGCGGTGACCTCACCGAGCAGGACCCTGGCGTTGCGCTGTCGGCGCAGGATCTCGCGGGTGGCCGGCGCGATCTCGCCCTCGGACAAGATCCCGGTCGCCACCTGGTAGAGCAGCGGCTGGAACAGGTGGTGGGTCGTGCGCGCGACAACCGTGACCTCGACGTCGGCCCGGCGCAACGCCTTCGCGGCGAACAGGCCGCCGAAGCCGGAGCCGATGATGACCACGCGCGGGCGGGCGCGGGCCTCGGTCTGCAGTGTGCTCATCGCGAACTCCGTCGTCATGGGGCTCCACGCTCGCACAACCGCATGGGCCCGCACACCTTGGCGGGCTGCTGCCATGGCCCGGGCGACCTACGATCCGCGCACGGTCCCGAAGATGCGGCGGTGTGCGTGCAGAACTACCTGATCGGCGTCGACATGGGCACCGGAAGCACCAAGGCCGTGCTGACGACCCCCGACGGCCAGATCGTCGCGACCACGAGCCGGCCGCACAGCATGTCCCTGCCCCGCCCCGGGTGGGCCGAGGTCGATGCGGAGGCGGTCTGGTGGGCAGACGTCGTCGACGTGTGCCGCGAGCTCGTCCAGGCGGCCGGCGAAGGTGACATCGCCGGGGTCTGCGTCAGCGGCGTCGGGCCCTGCCTGCTGCTGTGCGACGCCGAGGTCGAGCCCGTACGCCCCGCGGTCCTGTACGGCATCGACATGCGGGCGACGGCCGAGATCGAGGAGCTCACCGAGCGGTACGGCGGGGAGCGCATCCTCCAGCGCGGTGGCACGCCCCTGACCACGCAGGCCGTCGGCCCGAAGGCACTGTGGGTGCAGCGCCACGAGCCGCGGGCGTGGGCGCGCGCCACCCGCTGGTACAACTCGAACTCCTTCGTCGTGGCGCGTCTGACCGGCGAGTACGTCCTGGACCACCACACGGCCAGCCAGTGCGACCCGCTGTACGACATCCGCGCCAACGCCTGGTGCGAGGACTGGGCGCAGGAGGTCATGGCCGGCCTGGAGATGCCCCGCCTGGCGTGGCCCAGCGAGGTGGTGGGGCGCGTGCACGCCGCTGCCGCCGAGGCGACCGGGCTGCCCGAGGGCACCCCGGTCTGCGCCGGCACGGTGGACGCCTGGGCCGAGGCGTTCAGCGCCGGCGTACGACGGCCCGGCGACCTGATGCTCATGTACGGCTCGACGATGTTCTTCGTGCAGGTGCTCCACAAGCTGCGCTCGCACGCCAAGCTCTGGACCACCGCCGGTGTCGAGCCGGGGACCTACACCCTCGCGGCCGGCATGAGCACCTCGGGCAGCCTGACCGCCTGGCTGCAGCAGCTGACCGGCGGGGTGCCGTTCGCGCAGCTTGTCAGCGAGGCCGCAGCCACCCCGCCGGGCGCGGCCGGCCTGGTCGTCCTGCCGTACTTCGCCGGCGAGCGCACCCCGATCTTCGACGCGAAGGCGCGCGGCGTGATCGCCGGACTGAGCCTGCGGCACGACCGCGGGCACCTGTTCCGGGCGGTGTACGAGGGCATCGCCTGCGGCATCCGGCAGATCCTGGAGTTCCTGGACGGCGCGGCCGGGCCGGCGCTGCGGATCTCGGCCGTCGGCGGGGGCACCCAGGGCGGGCTGTGGACGCAGATCGTCAGCGACGTGACCGGCCGCGAGCAGCTCGTGCCCGCCCAGACGATCGGCGCGAGCTACGGCGACGCGCTGCTCGCCGGCATCGGTGCCGGGCTGCTCGATGCGTCCACGGACTGGGCCCGAGCCGGGTCGGTCATCACCCCGGAGCAGTCCCGGCGGTCGCTGTACGACGACCTGTACGGCACCTACGTCGAGCTGTACCCGGCCACCCGTGAACTCGTGCACGGCCTGGCCGAGCGGCAGGAGCCCGCGCCACCGGCCTAACCGGGCTCAGCGGCAGAGCGCCGCGAGCAGCCCCGGCAGCACGCCGCGCTCGTCGGGCGGGTGCAGGACGCTGCCCGGCGTACCCCGTCCATGGTCGACCGTGATCAGGGCCAGCGTCCCCGGCGCAGTTGCGGGACACGGCCGGGCCGAGCGGCTGACCGCCAGCTCGGGTGCAGGGAGCTGGCCCGCCCGTCGGGCAGTGGCCGGGGGCCGGTCGCCGGTGCGAGCCCGACCGGCCCCCGGCCGTCCCGCAGCGCCACGCGCAGCGCCGGCGACGGCGCGCCGAGGACGGTCAGCCGCACCACCTGGGCGGAAGAGTTGAACATCGTCAGCGGGATGAGCCACCGGCCGTGGGCCCGGTGCGCGGGACCGGAGACGAAGCGCACCGCCTCGGGCACCGGGACCCAGCCGCACAGCCGAACGAGCTCCTCGACCACCGAGCTGCGCGGTTCCCGGGGAAGGACGAGCGCGACCGTGCGCTCCACCCCGTCGGAGCGCACCCGCGCGCGAAGGTGTGTGCCCGCGCCCGGGACGACCGGCGGCTGACCGGTTCGGCAGGTGACGGCTTGCTCGAGCACGAGCTGCCCGAGTCCGCCCGGAGCCACGGGGTCAGCGGGACCAGACGTGCCAAGCAGGCTGCCGGGGATCTCGGCGCCGAGGACGGTGATGGCGGCCCGCCCACGGTTGCGCAGCTGGAACGGCACCTGCATCCGAGAGTTGCCCGGCCCGGTCGGCGAGATGCTCAGGAAGACCGCCTGGTCGCCGTTCAGCTGCAGCAGGGGTGCCCCGGCGGCCGAGGAGGCACCGATCAGCCGGGCCACGACGGCGGCGGCGACCAGCGCGACGACGACGGCCGGCAGGCCCCGCCGGGCGGCCCGCCGCGACCGCAGGACCGGTGGCCGTTCCGGGCTGGGCGACGCCGGACCGGAAGGGTTCGACACCGTGACCCGGGGCGGCTCGATGTCGCGCTGGCTCACCCGGGTGACGGTAGCCAGTCCTGGGCGCAGGTCACGCCCTGCCGTGCGAGGTCCTGGACCGCCGCGCTGCCGAGTCCAGGGCCACGGCGAGCAGCAGTACGGCCCCGGTCACCATGAAGCGATAGGAGGAGTCCAGGTTGAGCAGGGTCAGACCGCTCGAGATGGACTGGATCACCACAATGCCGAGCAGCGCTGCGAAGGCCGAACCGCGACCGCCGAACAGGCTCGTGCCGCCGATGACCGCTGCGGCGATGGCGTTGAGGTTGACGTCACCGGTGCCGCTGGCCTGGTTGGCGGCCGCGAGCCGGGAGGCGGCGAGCACCCCGCCGATGGCGGCGAGGGTGGAGCACAGGACGAACGCCGAGGTGTAGACGCGCTTGACGTTGATGCCGGCCCGGCGGGACGCCTCGGCGTTGCCGCCGACCGCGAACAGCGTGCGGCCATAGCGCGTCCGCGTCAGGACGTAGTGCATGACCAGCACGAGCGCGACGAAGAACACGACCATCCAGCCGATCCCGCGGTCGAGGTTGAGGAAATAGGTGACGAACAGCAGCACCGCCAGCAGCACCCCGCTGCGCAGCGCGAGCAGCTGGACGGACAGCCCGGTCAGGCCGGCCTTCTTCCTGGCCCGGGCCCGCGCCAGGCCGGTCGCGAACAGGCCACCGGCGGCGAGCACAGCCAGCACGTACGCCAGCGGGTGCGGCACGAAGGCCAGCTGGGCGAAGAAGACCAGGCGTGAGTCGAAGGGGATGTTGATCGACCCCTCCTTGCCCAGGACGTACAGCTGCAGGCCGAGGAAGGCGAGCAGACCGGCGAGAGTGATGACGAAGCTCGGGATGCCGAACCGGCTGAACAGCTGGCCGTAGACCAGGCCGATCACGGTCCCGCTCAGCACGGCGGCCACGATCGCCAGCGCGACGGGCAGATGCTGGTTGACGAACAGCACGGCGACCAGCGCGGAGGACAGGCCGCTGACCGACCCGACCGACAGGTCGATCTGGCCCAGGAGCAGCACGACGACGATGCCCAGCGCGATCACGCCCACGGGCACCGACTCCATCGCCAGGTTCACCAGGTTGGCGCTGCTGAGGAAGATCGGGTTGAGGCTCTGGAACACGGCCCAGATCACGAGCAGGCCGGCGGCCACCGGCAGGATCCCGAGATCACCGCCCTTTGCCCGGTCGACGGCGGAACGGACCACGCCGGAGACCCCGGCGCCCTGCGCGCGCAGCCGCTCGTCCTGCCGGTCGGTCGCGACGGAGCCGGCCGCCACCGGTGTCTCGAGATCGGTCATGAGCTCAGCTCCTTGTCGCGGTCCTGCTCCGACCCGGCCCGGCGAGCCGAGCGCTGGGTGACGACATTGTCCGAGGCGCCGGTGATGGCCGCGATGATGTCCTCGGAGGACACCTCGTCGACCCGGAACACCCCGTTGTTGCGGCCTAGGCGCAGCACCACCACGGTGTCGGCAACGGCCTTCACGTCGACCATGTTGTGACTGATCATGATCACGCCGAGCCCGCGCTCACGCAGCCGCTCGACCAGGTTGAGCACCTCCGCGGTCTGGGCGACTCCCAGCGCAGCGGTGGGCTCGTCCAGGATGATGACCTTGGGGTCCCCGAGCAGCGAGCGGGCGATCGCCACGGTCTGGCGCTGGCCGCCGGACAGCGCGGCGACCTGCAGGCGCACCGTCGGGATCTTCGCCGACAGCTGCCGCAGCAGCTCCCACGACCGGTTCTCCATCTGGACCTCGTCGAGCCGCAGGCCGCCGATCTCCTGACCGAGGAACAGGTTTTCGACGACGTTGAGGTTCTCGCACAGCGCCAGGTCCTGGTAGACGGTGGCGATCCCGAGCGCATGCGCGGCCGCCGGGCTCGGGACGCTCACCGGCCGGCCCTCGAAGGTGATCTCACCCGAGTCGGGCAGGTGCACCCCCGACAGGACCTTCACCAGCGTGGACTTGCCGGCCCCGTTGTCGCCGACCACCGCGACGACCTCACCGGCGGCAACGTCCATGTCGATGTGGGTCAGCGCGGCGACCGCACCGAAGGTCTTGGTGATGCCCCGCAGCGAGAGCACCGTGCCGGTGCTGCTGGAGGTCTGCGTGGGGGTGGGGTGCGTCATCGATGCCCTGGGCCCTTCGTCGAGTGCCTGGTGTGCCTTGTGTGCCACGCCGAACGTGTGGGCGCTGGTCCCCCGCCGTGCTGGCACGGCGAGGGACCAGCACGTACTAGGAGATGCCGGCCTTCTTGCAGGCGGCGGCGTAGGCCGTGGTGCAGATCTTGGCGGCCTTGAGGGGACCGTTCGTGATCAGCGTGTCCTTGAGGTTGGCGCTGGTCACGACGGTCGGGACG
>JAABUZ0100000844.1_pt1 | contig 66736 bp, 55 predicted proteins | sample 5562091 | NCBI WGS metagenome assembly JAABUZ01 (sample SAMN12813069, study PRJNA571459) | rock metagenome | isolation source: Antarctica rocks | place: Antarctica: Victoria Land, Linnaeus Terrace sud | collected 2015-12-21 | reverse complement strand
GCAACTGGCAACTGGCAACTGGCAACTGGCAACTGGCAACTGGCAACTGGCAACTGGCAACTGGCAACTGGCAACTGGCAACTGGCAACTGGCAACTGGCAACTGGCAACTCCGTCACGCCATGGGCTGGTGGTGGGCGGCGGCGTAACGGCCGGTGACGTGGTGCTCCAGCTGGCGCTCGATGTCGCCGAGCAGAGAGCTGGCGCCAAGGCGGAAGAGCGCGGGGCGCAGCCAAACGTCGCCCAACTCCTCTTTCATCAGCATCAGCCAGTCCAGCGCGCCCTTGGCCGCGCGGATGCCGCCGGCTGGCTTGAAGCCCACGCGCTGACCCGTGCGCTCGTGGTAGTCGCGGATGGCGCGGACCATCACCAGACCGACCGGCAGCGTCGCGTTGACCGTCTCCTTGCCGGTCGAGGTCTTGATGAAGTCGGCTCCCGCCATCATGCAGACCAGGCTGGCCATGCCGACCTCGCGCAGGGAGCCCAGTTCGCCCGTGGCCAGGATCGTCTTGAGGTGGGCCTCGCCGCAGGCGGCGCGGAAGTCGCGCACCTCGTCGTAGAGCGCCTGCCAGTCGCCGCGCAAGACGTGCGCGCGCGAGATGACCACGTCGATCTCCGCCGCGCCCGCGCGCACCGAGGCGTCAATCTCCTGTAGCTTCTGCGCGTGCGCGATCTGGCCGGCCGGGAAGCCGGTGGAGACGGCGGCGACGGGGATACCCGACCCGGCCAGCGCCTCGACCGCGACGGGCACGAGGTTGTGGTAGACGCAGACCGCCCCGACGCGGATGCCAAGGTTCTCGACGCCCAGCGCCTCCACGATGTCGGGCCGTACCGGCCGGCGCGCCTTGGCGCACAGGCGCACGATGCTGCCGGGCGTGTCGTCGCCGGCCAGCGCGGTCAGATCCATCACGGTGATGGCGCGCAGCAGCCAGGCCGCCTGCCAATCCTTTTTGACCGTGCGGCGCGCCGGCAGGGTCGTGGCGCGGCGCTCCACGGCGCTGCGGTCGGCGCGTACCTCGCGCACCCACCCGAGGTCGAGCGGCATACCAGGGTTGCGCGCCACATGCTCAAGTTCCGCGCGCGCCGGCGTCTGCGGGACCATCGCCGGGTCCGGGCGCGTGTCGGGAACAACCACCGCTGCCGTCGGCGCGGCGCCATTCGTCACACGAGCCCTCTCGGCCACGGCGTCAGCGATACTCTGCTCATTTTGGGTTATCGTCTCGGACATGTCTAGATCTCCTCCCGACACTGCGGCAACGCGCCGCCTACTTCCTGATCCCTGGTTCCTTGCGGCTACGTGGCAAGGCACGCCGCATCGTCTCTCTTCTGACTTCATCGTAGCACGGTCGCACGTGGTTATGTGCATGATGACGAGCCATCGTCACTCGTCTCCTTACAAGGGCCGGCGACACGGCCAGCCCTCACCCCCAGCCCCTCTCCCGGCTGCGGGAGAGGGGCTGGGGGTGAGGGCCGCCTCTGTTCATCTCCGATTCAGCCAGATTCGGTATGCTATAACTCAGTTGACGGCGGCGCGAGTAGCCATTATCCTTACGCTAAGCCAGCAGGGCGCTGGCTGTCCCCCGCCGTGACGCGGATCGCTGTCTCTATACTCATCCGGTTTTTCTTCGTGGAGGATGGCTACACCATGTTCAGACCTGTTCGACGCCTTGCCCTTGGCCTTGCCCTTGGCTGTACCCTGCTCACCGGCTACGTCGCCACCAGCATCCGCCAGGCGCCCATCACGGATGCGGCCAGCCGCGTCGTCACCTTCGTCACCGACATAGGCGGCCTCAACGACAACGGCTTCAACCACCTCGGCTACCTGGGCACCCAGACCGGCGCCTCGGCCACCGGCTATACCCCCAAGTTCATCGAAACCACCTCGTCGTCCGACTACGCCAAGAACCTGACCACCGCGGCGCAGCAGTCGCACATCGTGGTCGCGGTCGGTTTCTCGTTCGCCCAGGCGCTGCAGACCGTCTCCGCCAAGTACCCCAAAGTCCACTTCGCCATCATCGACTTCAACTACGCCCCGTCGCTCAAGCTCAATAACGTGCTGGGCAACATCTTTAAGCCCGAGCAGTCGTCGTACCTGGCCGGCATCCTGGCCGCGGGCATCAGCAAGACGCACACCGTCGGCTTCATCGGCGGCGTCAACGTGCCGCTGATCAAGGCCTTCGGGGTCGGCTTCGCGGCCGGAGCCAAGTCGTACGACCCGTCGGTGAAAGTGCTGACCACCTACACCAATTCCTTTACCGACCAGAGCGCCGGCCGCGTCGCCGCGCTCAGCGAGATCAACCAGGGCGCGGACGTGGTCTATCCCGCCGCCGGCGGGTCAGGCCTGGGCTCGCTCTCCGCGGCCAACCAGAAGCACGTCTATGCCATCGGCGTCGACGCCGACCAGAACTTCCTGTACCCACACACCATCGTGACCAGCGTGGTCAAGCACGTCGAGGTCGCCGTGGCCAATGCTATCCGGCTCGACGCCGCGGGCGCCTTCAAGAGCGGCACCCTCTACTACGACCTGAAGAACAACGGCGTGGGTCTGGCGCCCTACCATAGCCTGGCCTCGATCGTCCCGGCCAAGGTCCAGACCGCCATCGCCAAGGCGCGCAAGGGCATCGTCGCCGGGGACATCACCGTCCCCGTCCAGTAGGCGCCTCGCGCTGACGGCTCATCGCATCGCGAACGTCAATCAACGGCGAGTCAATCGCGGAGGAGTAGACGGGGAGGGCATGGTCCCTGCGGCGGCAGGGACCATGCCCTCCCCGGATGTATATATATGATCAGCACTACATCCGAGTCGGGCGCGCTCACGCCCCGCCCCTCCGCATCGGCCGCGCTGCGCCTGGAGCACATCACCAAGCGATTCCCTGGCGTGCTCGCCAACGCGGACGTGACGGTCGAGGTCAGTTGTGGCGAAATCCTGGCCATCCTGGGCGAGAACGGCGCCGGCAAGAGCACCCTGATGAACATCCTCTCCGGCCTGTATCGGCCCGACGAGGGCCGCGTCGTGGTGGACGGGCAGGCCGTGACCATGAGCGGGCCGCGCGACGCCATCGCCCATGGCATCGGCATGGTCCATCAGCACTTCGAGCTGGTCCCGCCGCTCACGGTGGCCGAGAACATCATCCTGGGCCAGGAGCCGGGCGGCGTCTTCCTGGACCGGCGGCGCGCGGCGGTCCTGGTGCGCGAGCAGTCTGAACGTTTCGGCCTGGCGCTGGACCCTAACGTCCGCGTGGCCAACCTCTCCGTGGGCCTGCAGCAACGCGTCGAGATCGTCAAGGCGCTCTACCGCTCGGCGCGCATCCTGATCCTGGACGAGCCGACAGCGGTGCTCACGCCGCAGGAGGCGCGCGAATTGTTCGCCATCATGCGCAGGCTGGCAGCGGACGGTCGCTCGCTCATCTTTATCAGCCACAAGCTCGACGAGGTGCGCGCCATCAGCGACCGCATCGTGGTCATGCGCGGCGGGCGGGTGGTCGGCGCGGCGGACCCCAAGACGGCTAGCAACGCCGATCTGGCGTCGCTGATGGTCGGGCGGCCGGTCGTGCTCGACGTGATGCGCGGGCAATCGAATCCGTCCGACGTTGTGCTGGCCGTCGACCGCATCATCGTGCGCGACGACCGCGGGGCGGTGGCGGTGGACGGGCTCTCGCTCAACGTGCGCGGCGGCGAGATCTTCGGCATCGCCGGGGTCGACGGCAACGGACAGGCCGAGCTGGAAGAGGCGCTGACCGGGGTGCGCACCGTGGGCAGCGGGACGATCCGCATCCTGGGACGCGATACCACCCGCATGGGAGCGCGCGCCCTGATCGACCTCGGGGTGGCGTGCATCCCCTCGGACCGTCAGCGTCGCGGCATGGTCGGCGACTACTCCATCGCGGAGAATCTGGTGCTCTCCACCTACGAACGGCCGCCCTACGCGCGCGGCCCCTTCCTCAACCTGCGCGCCATCGCGGGCGCGGCCCGCGACCTGGTGCGCCGCTTCGACGTGCGCACGCCAACCGTGGCCACACACGCCCGCAACCTCTCCGGCGGCAACCAGCAGAAGATGGTCGTGGCGCGCGAGCTGAGCCGGCCCGACCGCCTGCTGATCGCCGCGCAGCCCACGCGCGGCGTCGACGTGGGCGCGATCGAGTTTATCCACAAGAACATCATCGACCAGCGCGACGTGGGTGTGGCCGTCCTGCTGATCTCGGCCTCGCTGGATGAAATCCTGGCCCTGTCGGATACCATTGGGGTGCTGTACCGCGGGCGCATGATGGGTATCCTGCCCCGCGCCGATGCGACCATGGACCTGCTTGGCCTGATGATGGCTGGGGCCACGCTGGCCGAGGCGCGCGCGGCTACCCAGGCTGCCGGCGCCCGAATAGAAGCGACCGAGTTCGCGACCGGCGGGTAGGCGCGGAGTTGCCAGTGGGCAGTAGGGGCGTATCGCATACGCCCAGGTAGTGGGCAGCGCCGCCAGGGACTAGCCACTAGCCACTTACGACAGAGAGGACAAGGGATGATCGGGAATGTGCCGTCGGCGCCGGTTGTGGTCTCGACCGACGAGGCGCTGACCAGCCCCAGCGCCAGTTCGCGCCTTGGCGCTCAGGTGCAGGCGGTCCTCGTCCCTATTCTGGCGCTCTTTACCGGCCTGGTCTTCTGCGCGCTGCTGTTGCTCATCACGCAGCACAATCCCCTCACCATTTATCAGGCCCTGTGGACGGGCGCAGTCACGGGCCAGGGCGCCATCGTGGGCACGCTGGTGCAGACGACCCCCTACATCCTGCTGGGCTTGGCGGTGGCGCTGGGCTTCAAGTGCGGCCTGTTCAACATCGGGGCCGAGGGTCAGTTCGTGGTCGGCGCCACCGCCGCGACCTGGGCCGGCCATGCCTTCGCGGACCTGCCGGCGATCCTGCTGGCCACGGTGGCGCTGTTGTTCGGCGTCCTGGCGGGAGGACTGTACGCGGCCATCGCGGGGGTCCTCAAGGTCGTCTCCGGAGCGCACGAGGTCATCACCACCATCATGCTCAACTACATCGCGACCAACCTGGTGCTGTTTCTCGTGACCAACGGGGGCGCGATGCAAGAATCTACCCATACCCAGACCCAGAGCTACAACATCGCGGCCGGCGCGCAACTGCCGATCATCGCGCCAGGGACGACGCTGGACGCTGGGCTGCTGATCGCCCTGCTCGGCGCCGTGTTGGTCTACATACTGGTATCGCGGACGACATGGGGCTTCGAGTTGAGGGCGGTCGGCTTGAATCCGCGGGCGGCGCGCTCGGCCGGCATCCCGGTGCGTCTGGTCACCGTCTGGGTCATGGCCCTCAGCGGGGCGCTGGCCGGGCTGGCCGGGGCCATCCAGATCGGAGGCCAACAGCACTACCTGCCCGACTCAATCGCCTCGGGCTACGGCTTCGACGCCATCGCCGTGGCGATCATCGGCGCGGGCAACCCGCTGGGCATCGTCCTGGCCGCGCTGTTCCTGGGCGCGTTGCGCAGCAGCCAGGGATTCATGGAGCAATCGACCGGCATCAGCGCCCCATTCGCCTCGGTCATCGAGGCCACCATCCTGTTCTTCGTGGCCGCCCCCGTGATTATCCGCTTCCTGTACTTCGGCTGGTATCGCACACGACGTAGGGGACGTCGCACCCAGATCCCGCCGGCGCCGGCCACATGAACGTCTTCAACCTGACCCTCAACCAGGCGTTCCTGGTCAGCGTCCTCTCGGGGACGATCCTCTTCGCCACGCCCCTCGTCCTGGGCGCGCTAGGCGGGGTCATCTCGGAGCGCTCCGGCGTGGTCAACATCGCGCTCGAAGGCATCATGCTGACCGCGGCGTTCGTCTGCGCCGCCGTCGGCTCGGTGAGCGGGAACTTGCTGGTTGGCATCCTCGCTGGGCTAGTTGCCGGCGGCGTCGTGGGACTGTTCCTGGCGGTGCTGGCGGTGTCATTGCGCGTGGATCAGGTGGTAGGCGGCTTCGTGATCAACATCGCGGCGGCGGGCGCCACCGCATTCATCCTGCGCTCGGCCTTCGGCGAAAACGTGTCCAGTCCGGCCCTGGACCAGGTCAACGTCCCCCTGCTCTCGGACATCCCGGTGCTCGGGCCGTCGCTGTTCCAGCAAAACTGGCTGGTCTACGCTACCGTACTGTTGGTCCCCATTGTCCATGTCATACTCTTTCGGACGCGCGCTGGTCTGCGGACGCGCTCGGTGGGCGAGAACCCCAAGGCGGCCGACGTGGCAGGGATCAACGTCTCGCTGGTGCGCTACGCCGCTGTGATCGCCAGCGGCGCCCTGGCCGGCCTTGGCGGCGCGTTCCTTGCCGCCGCCAACCAGAACTTCGCCGAAACGAGCACCGTGCAGGGCCAGGGCTTCATTGCCCTGGCCGCGGTCATCTTCGGCAAGTGGCGCCCGATCCCGGCCGCGCTCGGCGCCCTCTTGTTCGGGTTCTGCCAGGCGTTGGGCCAGCCGCTGCAGGTGGCCGGCGCTCCGTCAGCCCTGGCGCCGCTGCTGGCTATGATCCCCTACGTGGTCACCATCGTCGTGCTGGCCGGCTTCATCGGCCGCGCCGTCGCCCCCGCCGCCGACGGCATCCCCTACGTGAAAGAGTGACGAGTGGCTAGTGATGAGTGACGAGTGAGGTAGGAACGAAGTGACGAGTGGCTAGTGATGAGTGACGAGTGACGAGTGAGGTGGAACGGCTCGTCGGCACCGATAAGTCCTTGCGCCGATCGCATGAGCGCCCGATCCTAGCGTCGTCACTCGTCACTCGTCACTCGTCACTCGTCACTCGTCACTCGTCACTCGTCACTACATGGGCAGGCCGTTGGCGCCGAAGTTGGCGCAGGCGGCGGACTGCAGGTTGGCGGCGTGGACCTGCAGGTAGCTGTTGGCCACGTTGATGCGGCCGTTGAAAAAGGCGCCCTCCACGCCCTCGCCGTTGGGGTCGGTCTCCATGTAGTAGAGGTCGTAGCGCACCTGGCCGTTCTGGTCGGGGATGCACTGCCCGCTGTGGATGTGGTTCTCGTGCAGCGTGCCCGGCTCCAGCCCCTGCGCGAACACGACGACATTGGTGCCGCGGACGTTGGGGGTCTTGAAGAGCACCTCGTTGCCGGGGACGCCGTAGGTGATGTAGCCGATGCCGCCGGCGTTGCTGACCACGCTGGTCTTGACCGAGTGCAGGTGGATCACGACGCTGGCGGGGCGGATGTCGCCGCAGGCCACGGTGGGCGCGCCGGGCATGGCCTGGACCACGTCGACGTGCAGGGCGCCGCCCGAGAGGAGGCTGGGGTTGAGGGTGGTGACAAAGTTGATGCTGCCGTCAGGGTCGGCCTGGTTGAGGCCCAGGTCCACGACCATGCGGCCATGGCTGCCGCAGGCGCCGGTGAGGACGTTCTCGTGGTAGAGCTGGCCGGGCTGGAGGTAGCCCGTGTAGAACTTGACCTTGAGGCCGTTGACGTCGGGCAGGGTGGCCATCGAGCCGTGCGCGATCGACTTGCCTTGCGGGTAGAGGACGCTGGAGTAGTACGGAGTGGCAGGGGCGCCCCCCTTCACGGGGGCGGAAATGCGCGCCCGCGTGGGTCACGCTCACGCCGAGACCTGACGCCGTCGCGGCGATAGCCGCGGCGGTCACGATGCCGATAGAAACACGCTTCATTGTTATTGATACCTCTCGAATGCGTGCCAGTCGGTCGAGGGTGACAGAACCGTCGAGCGACCAGTGTGCAGAGCGCCAAGGGTCAACCGTGATGGTGTGCCAGTCGGTCGAGGATGACAGAACCGTCGAGCGACGGCGACAACGCCGTGGGAGCGCCGCCATCGCGTGCCAGGAGGGTAGCCCGAGCCAGCGAGAGATCTGGCTGTCCGTCAATCGCACTTCCATGCGTTGCCGGGAGGATCAGCGCGGGTCATCGGGCTTAAAGCTGCTAAAGCCTTCGGGTAAGAGAGTGGAGAGACGGGTGGCGCGGCGGCCGCCGGTGGTCGTGGCCATCACGACCTCCATGTCGTCATCGGCGGCGAACTCGAGTAAGACCTGCCGGCAGGCGCCGCAGGGGGGCGTGGGCGCGTCCGCGCCGGTAACCACGGCGACGGCCACGACGCGCCGCGCGCCCTGTCCGACGGCCGCGAAGATAGCGTTGCGCTCGGCGCAACTGGAGAGCCCATAGGACACGTTCTCCACGTTGCACCCACTGAAGACCTGTCCCGCCTCGTCCACTAGCGCGGCGCCCACGGCAAAGCCGGAGTAGGGCACGTAGGCCCGCTCGCGCGCCGCCGTCGCCGCCTCGATCAGCGCGGTTTCCTGTTGCTCGTCCAATCGTTCCTCCTTCAATGCCAGCGTAGCAAAGTCTATCATGCGAGGGATATACTGATATACGCAAAAACGTCCCAGGTCCTCCTGTGCTACAGTGAAGGCGATGGACAACCCCAGGCGTGACGCCACGACGGGTGGAGGAGGCGCGACAATGAGCACGGAGCGGGTGCTGACGGTCGAGGAGTTCGAGCGCATCGCACCTCTCCTCGATGGCCGCAGCGAGTTGGTCGACGGGAGGTTGCGGGTCATGTCGCCGACGGGCTTGCTGCACGGGATACTGAGCGCGCGCATCGCGGGCGTCCTGGACCGCTACCTTGATGAGCACCCCGCTCTCGGCGAAATCGCGGGCGCCGAGACCGGCTTCCGGGTCGACGACCCGCGCCGGCCGGTCATGGCGGCCGACGCCGCCTTCGTGCGGGCCGAACGTTTGCCCGACATACCAGAGGGGCCGATCAAGCGGGACGACCCCTTCGTCCGCTTCATGGACGGCCCGCCCGACCTGGCCGTCGAGGTGCGCTCGCCCGACGACAGCGCGAAGGACATGGCCGAGAAAGCGCGGGCCTGGGTGCGCGTCGGTGCGCGCGAGGTCTGGCTGATCGACGGCATGCGCGAGACCGTCCGGGTGTTCCGGACCGACGGGCCACCAGCGGCCCTGGCGAAGGGCGACACGCTGACATCGCTCGACGTGCTGCCGGGCTTCGCACTGCCGCTGGCCGACCTCTTCCGTCGCCGCACGCGCACCATCGCGCGACCCTAACGGTCCTTTGTTGAAACGGGATAGGCGTCCCACGACAGGGTCACGAAGCGGCGCGTCGGCCTGCGAGAAGTGCATCCCTACGTGCCCTTGGAGGCCCGCGTAACGGCGCCGCAGAGCCCCGCGGCCGAATTCAACAAAGGGCCGTTAGCATGACTCACTATGGCCGGTGGGTCAGCGCCGCGCGGAAGACATCGACGCCGGGAACAGGGATCTTGGCTTTGTGACGGACCAGGCAGTAGTCCAGCGTGTTGGCGGCGCTATCGACGGCGAGGTCGAGCACGCGCAGACGGCCTTCCCTGGCCTCGCGCTCCACCGCCAGCAGCGGCAGCACCGCCACGCCGACCCCGGCCTCGGCCATGCGCTTGAGCGCCTCCAGGCTGGCCACCTCCAGCGTCTCGCCAGCCTGCGTGCCCGCGGCCTTGAGCGTCGCATCGACGAAGGCGCGCGTCCCGGCGCCGCTCTCGCGCAGCAACAGCCGGCGCGTCGCCAGGTCCCGCACCGCGATGAGCCCCGACGCCGTGGGGCCGTCAACCGACACACCGCCAGGGGGTTTATGTCCCGCAGCGAAGCCGTGCGCTGCTCTGGCCGGGACACGAGGTGGGGACGCCCAGGGGTCGTCGGCGGCGACAACCACGACGAAGCGGTCGTGACGGACGACTTCGCTCAGCAGGCGCGGATGCCTCTCCTGGCCGGTCAGCACCGCGACATCAACCTCGCCGTCCAGGATGACGGCCAGCACCCGCGCCGCGTTGCCGACGGTCAGGCGCACCTCCAGGTCAGGATGGTCTTGCCGCAGCCGGCGCAACACGTCGGGCAAGAGATAGGTCGCGGGCGTCTCCGCGCACCCCACGTGCAGGCGTGAGACGGACAGGCCCGCCGCGACGCGCGCCGCCCGCAGCGCCTCGGCCGCGATCGTCGGCAGGTTGGCGGCGTACGGCAACAGGGCATGACCCGCCGCCGTCAGCGCCAGCCCGGCGCCCAGACGCTCGAACAAGGGCGCGCCGACGCGCCGCTCCAGCGCCGCCAGGCGATGGCTCGCGGTCGGTTGTTGCAGTCCCAGAGCCTGCGCCGCCGCCGTGACCGAGCCGCGCCGCGCGACCTCCGCGAAGGTTTGTAGCTGGTCGATGTCCATGGTCTGTCCTCCTCCCACGGACTCACCGGCTCCTGAGCCCGTGCCCTGTCCGCGCCCCATGCATTTCCTACATGTATAGTAACAATCCTATGCATTTGTGCAATAACGACAAAGGTGTTAGAGTAGCAAGAAACGCGGTAAAACAGCCGTAGGGACGCAAAGAAGAGGAGCGCGATGGACATCAAGGAGTCGGTGCGGCGGCAGTTCGCGCCGGTCGCGGAACGCTACGCCGCCAGCGCGGTACACGCCGGCGGCCCCGACCTCGCGGCGATGCTGAGCGCGACGACACTGCATGGGACGGAGCGCGTGCTCGACGCGGGGTGCGGACCCGGCCACACCGCGCTAGCCTTTGCGCCGCGCGTGACGGCGGTCGTCGGCGTCGACCTGACCGAGGCGATGCTGGCCCAGGCGCGCCGCCTCGCCACCGAGCGCGGCATCGCCAACGCCACGTTCGAGCGCGGCGACGTCGAGGCGCTGGCCTTCCCCGACGCCACATTCGACCTGGCGACCTCGCGCTTCAGCGCGCACCACTACCCGCACCCGCGGCAGGCCGCGCGCGAGCTCGCCCGCGTGCTGCGGCCGGGCGGCACGTTGCTGCTGATCGACACCGTCGCCCCGGACGACGCGGCGCAGGACCGGTTCCTGAACCGCATCGAGACGCTGCGCGACCCGTCGCACGTGCGCGACCACACCATTGCAGAGTGGCATGCGATGCTGGCCGGCGCGGGGTTTCGGGCCACGACGCGGCAGACCTGGCCGCTGCGGCTCGACTTCGCATCGTGGGTGACGCGCATGGCCACGCCCGCGGCGGATGTTCGGGAGATCAAGCGGATGATGGACGCCGCGCCGCGCGAGGTGCGCGAGCGGTTCGCCATCGAGCCGGACCACTCGTTCAGCATCCCCGTTGCGCTGCTGGAGGCGGCCCTCCCCACCCCTCCCACTCCGCGGGACCCTACCCCTTCTCCCGTGCGCGGGAGAGGGGAGCAGGAAGGTCCGCGCATCTGATGGGAGAGTAAGAGGAACAGGACAGGGTAGGGGCGTATCGTATACGCCCTCGTTGTCGCGCGGCAGGGGGCGTATACGATACGCCCCTACGATCCACACCCTAGCCGCGGGGTCGCCGGTCCAGCGCGGTCGTTTGCCCTGCGACACATGCGGACTGACCCCCGACCGGCTGCGGCCGGTCCCGGTCAAGCCGGACAGTCGCAGGCGGGCTAATAAGAAGTAGGAGAAACTGACAGATGGCGAAGACACTGTTCGAGAAGATTTGGGACGCCCACGTGGTGCGCGAGCTGGACGGCGGGCGCGTGCTGCTCTACATCGACCGCCACCTCGTCCACGAGGTCACCTCGCCGCAGGCCTTCGACGGGCTGCGCCTGGCTGGCCGCGCGGTGCGCCGTCCCGACGCTACGTTTGCCGTGCTCGACCACAACGTGCCCACCCACGATCGTGCCCTGCCCGTGCGCGCGGCGGACAGCGCGCTGCAGATCGCCACTCTGGAGCGCAACTGCGAGGAGTTTGGCCTGACCCTGTTCGACATGGCCGACCCGCGCCAGGGCATCGTCCACGTCACGGCGCCGGAGCAGGGCCTGACCCTGCCCGGCACGACGGTCGTGTGCGGCGACTCCCACACCTCTACGCACGGCGCCTTTGGGGCGCTGGCCTTCGGCATCGGCACCTCCGAAGTAGAGCACGTCCTGGCCACGCAGACGCTGGTGCAGGCGCGGCCCAAAACGATGCGCGTCAGTGTCGAGGGCGACCTGCCGGCCGGCGCCACGGCCAAGGATCTGATGCTGGCCATCATCGGCGCCATCGGGACGAGCGGCGGCGTGGGCTACGTCATCGAGTATACTGGTCCTGCTATCCGTGGCCTGACCATGGAGGGGCGCATGACCCTCTGCAACATGTCGATCGAGGGCGGCGCCCGCGCGGGCATGATCGCCCCCGACGACACGACCTACGCCTACCTCGAGGGCCGTCCCTACGCGCCCCAGGGCCAGCTGTGGGAGCGGGCGCTCGACGCCTGGCGCGCGCTGCCTAGCGACCCCGACGCCACGTTCGATAAGACGGCCACCCTCCGGGCGGCCAACGTGGCGCCGCAGGTGACCTGGGGCACCAATCCGGGCCAGGTAGTGGGCGTGACGGGGCGCGTGCCCGACCCCGCGCAGTACGCCGATCCCAGCGCCCGCGAGTCGGTGCAGCGCGCCCTGGCCTACATGGACCTGCGGCCCGGCACGCCGATCACCGACATCCGCATCGACCGCGTCTTCATCGGCTCATGCACCAACGCGCGCATCGAAGACCTGCGCCACGCCGCTCGCGTCCTCGACGGCCGCCGCGTGGCTCCCACGGTGCGCGCCATGGTCGTGCCCGGTTCGGGACTGGTCAAGCGCCAGGCCGAGCAAGAGGGATTGGATAAGATCTTCAAAGAGGCCGGCGTGGAGTGGCGCGAGGCCGGTTGCTCGATGTGCCTGGCCATGAACGAGGACCGCCTGGAGCCGGGCGAGCGCTGCGCCTCGACCTCGAACCGCAACTTCGAGGGCCGCCAGGGCAAGGGCGGGCGCACCCATCTGGTCTCCCCGGCCATGGCCGCCGCCGCCGCCGTGGCCGGCCACTTCGTCGATATCCGCGACTGGTAGAGGAGTGACGGGTGATTAGTGACGAGTGAGGTGGGACGGACGCAGGCGTTGGCGTTCATGCCGATTAGCACAAAACGACTCGTCACTCGTCACTCGTCACTCGTCACTCGTCACTCGTCACTTACGTAAGGAGCGCATGATGGAGCCTTTCACCGTCCACGAGGGGATCGTAATGCCGCTGGAGCGGCGCGACGTCGATACCGACCAGATCATCCCGCAACGCTTCCTGCGCAAGATCGCGCGCACGGGCTTCGGGCCCGACCTGTTCGCCAACCTGCGCTACCGGGGCGACGACCAGACGCCCAACCCGGACTTCGTGCTCAACGACCCGCGCTACCGGGACGCCAGCATCCTGCTGGCTGGCGCCAACTTCGGCTGCGGCTCCTCGCGCGAGCACGCCCCCTGGGCGCTCTACCAGTACGGCTTCCACGCCGTCATCGCGCCCAGCTTCGGCGACATCTTCGCCGCCAACTGCGTCAACAACGGGCTGCTCACCGTGACGCTCGACGACGCCACCGTCGAGCGCCTCTTCGCTGCGGTCCAGGCCACGCCCGGCTACCGCCTGCGCCTCGACCTGCCTGCGCAGACCATCACCGCGCCCGACAGCGAGGCCATCCACTTCGAGATCGACCCCTTCAAGAAAGAGAGCCTGGTGGGCGGCCTCGACCCTATCGGCCGCACCCTGCGCGACGGGGACGCCATCACCGCCTACGAGCAGCGCCACGCGGCAACCGCGCCATGGCTGACGGCTGCCGGAATCTCGTAGCACTGTGCTTCCTGCTCCAGGCCCAATCGTGGGTAGATGCTACTATAGGAGAAAGGGTATCCTAATCCAATCTCAGACCACGAAAGGAGCAAAAGATGTCGCAAGCCATCGATATCGGCGCATTCATAGACCGCTCGCCAGACATCCACCGTGGTCGTCCACGCATCGCGGGGACCGGCGTCACGGTGCATCGCATTGCGCGTTGGTATAAGCTAGGTCTGACGCCGGAAGAGATCGGCGACCGCATCGGACATCTTACATTAGCACAGGTCTACGCTGCCCTGGCCTACTATCACGCCAACCGTGACACCGTTGAGGCAGACCTCGCCGAGGAAGAGATCGACGCTGATCGGTTGGAGGTTGAGCAGGCGCAGGATGCCACGAGATCGTCGTGAGTGTGATACGTCTATACATCGACGAAGACTCGATGGACCAAGCGTTCATTCAGGCTCTGCGCGCTCGTGGGGTTGACGTTCGGACGGCGTACGAAGAAGGGCTGATTGGCCGTCCCGACGCCGATCAGCTCCGCCGAGCTGCGCAACTTGGGCGCGCACTATACAGCTTCAACGTGCGCGACTTCTACCAACTGCATTCCATCTTCCTCGCTCAAAGCACCGAGCATTATGGTATCATCCTTGTCCAACAGCAGCGGTATTCCATCGGCGATCAGGTGCGAGGCATCTTGCAACTCAGCGCGGCGATACCGGCCGAAGACATGATGAACCGTGTCGAATTTCTGGGTCCCTGGATATAGCAGATGGCGGGACGCGTTGCCATCCGCGTCTCCAGGCTTGTGTATCCTGGTCCACTTCCCCTATGCTGTCCTTAGTTGCTCCACCGTCCGGTGTGCCCGGCCGCACACCCACACCTACATCCGACCGCGGTCGGCTCGTGGTTTGCCAGGCGACCGCGATCGCGGGCCAAACTCAGCCGCTGCATCATGAACCTCGTGAGGAAAGGACCAGCATCATGACTTACGATCCCAAGGGCCGCAGCAGCGCCATCACCAACGGGCTGACCAGGGCCGGCGCGCGCTCGATGTTCAAGGCCGTCGGCTTCACCGACGAGGACCTCGCCAAGCCGCTGATTGGCATCGCCAATACCTGGATCGAGACGATGCCCTGCAACCTTAACTTGCGCCGCCTCGCCGCGCAGGTCAAGGAGGGCGTGCGCGCGGCAGGCGGCACGCCCATGGAGTTCAACACCGTGGCCATCAGCGACGGCGTGACCATGGGCACCGAGGGCATGAAGGCCTCGCTGGTCAGCCGCGAGGTCATCGCCGACTCGGTCGAGCTGACCGCGCGCGGCTACCTGTTCGACGCCGTGGTGGCCCTGGGCGCCTGCGACAAGACCCTGCCCGGCCTGGCCATGGCCCTGGTGCGCCTGGACATCCCCTGCGTACTGCTCTACGGCGGCACCATCATGCCCGGCCGCTATAAGGACCGCGACGTCGATATCCTCTCCGTCTACGAGGCCATCGGCGCCACCGTGGCCGGTCGCATGGACCCGGTCGAACTCAAGGAACTGGAGGACGTGGCCTGTCCCGGCGCGGGCGCCTGTGGCGGCCAGTATACCGCCAATACCATGGCCACGGTGATGGAGATCATCGGCCTCTCGCCGCTCGGCACGGCCAGCATCCCGGCGGTCGACCCGCGCAAGGACAACATCGGGCGGCAGGCCGGCGAGCTGGTGATGGAGGTGCTGCGCCAGGGCCTGCGCCCCAGCCAGGTGCTGACGCGGCAGGCCTTCGAGAACGCCATCGCCGCCGTCGCCGCCACCGGAGGATCGACCAACGCGGTGCTGCACTTGCTGGCGCTGGCCCGCGAGGCGGGCATCCCGCTAACCATCGACGATTTCGACGCCATCAGCCGCCGCACCCCGCTGCTGGCCGACCTCAAACCCGGCGGCGTCCACGTCGCCGCCGACGTCGACCGCGCCGGGGGCATCCCGGTGATCGCGCAGCGCCTGGTGCGGGGCGGCTACGCCGACGGCGCCCAGCGCACCGCCAGCGGGACGACGCTGGCCGCGGAGGCCGACAAGGCTCAGGAGACGCCAGGGCAGGACGTGATCCGCCCGCTGGACCGGCCGATCAAGCCGGTGGGCAGCCTATGCATCATGCGCGGCAACCTGGCGCCGGAGGGCTGTGTGGTCAAGATCGCGGGGCACGAGCGGCTGCGTCACCGCGGGCCGGCGCGCGTGTTTGACCGCGAGGAAGACGCCATGGCGGCCATCGTGGCGCGGAAAATCGTGCCCGGCGACGTGGTGGTGATCCGCTACGAGGGACCGCGCGGCGGACCCGGCATGCGCGAGATGCTGGGCGTGACCTCAGCCATCGTGGGCGAGGGGCTGGGCGAGTCGGTGGCCTTGCTGACCGACGGCCGCTTCAGCGGGGCCACGCGCGGCCTGATGCTCGGCCACGTCGCGCCCGAGGCGGCGGTGGGCGGCCCCATCGCCGCGCTGAGCGAGGGGGACACCGTGGTCATCGACGTGGAGGGGCGGCAGGTCTACGCCGAGCTGTCCGAGGACGAGATAGCGGCGCGCCTGGCCGCCTGGCAGCCGCCCGCCCCGCACTACACCAGCGGCGTCTTCGCCAAGTACGCCGCGCTGGTGCAGTCCGCCTCCGAGGGCGCCATCACGCCCGCGCCGCGGCTATGACAACCGGGAATCGCCACCCTCACCTACTTCCAGGTAAGCTTGCCGGCCCTGGACGCGCGCACGTACGCCGCGGGCGACAATGCCCTTGGCCGGGCGTTGGCGAGCGCGATGCGGTTGCCGCGGGCGGAGCACGCGCGTCAGGAGGTGTACCGCACCGCCATCACGGCAATCCTCGGCGCGCTCGGCGGCGGCGCGATGGACGAGGACGCGGCGCTCGCGCTATGGTCGCTTGTGCATACCTATTTGCCCTACCATATTGAGCGGCGTGACGAGATCGGCGTACAATGGAGTGAGGAGGAGGAGACGATGGTACAGCAACTAGATCGGCTTTGGATCGCGGAGATCGAGGCGCGGGGTGTGCTGCGCGCGGCGAGGCGCGGGGTGTGCTGCGCGCCAAGCGATCCTGGCTCAAAGAGGATATCGCCGGGCGATTCGGCGCGCTGGCGCCGGAGGTGGCCGCGCGCCTCGACGGCATCGAGCGCGAAGACGAACTCGACGCTATCAGAGGACGCCTCGCCGCGGCGGCGGCGCCCGATCAACTCTTCGCATAGATTGTGATTGTCTCGGGCGGGGCCGGGCAATGACCGGGAGAGGATAGATGTCTCAGGAACAATGGAGCGCGGTCGATCGCTACATCACGGATCTGCTTGCGCCGCCCGATCCCGCGCTGGCCGCGGCGCTCCAGGCCAGCGCCGTGGCCAGCCTGCCGTCGATCAACGTGTCGCCGACCCAGGGCAAGCTGCTGCTGCTGCTGGCACAGCTCCAGGGAGCGCGTACCATCCTGGAGATCGGCACGCTGGGCGGCTACAGCACGATCTGGCTCGCACGGGCGCTGCCCGCCGACGGCCGCCTGGTGACGCTGGAGGCCGACCCCAAGCATGCCGACGTCGCCCGCGCCAACATCGCGCGGGCGGGCCTGGAGGGTGTCGTCGAGGTGCGCCTCGGGCCGGCGCTGGAGACGCTGCCGCGGCTCGCCGTCGAGGGCCGCGGCCCGTTCGACCTGATCTTTATTGACGCCGACAAGCCGAGCAACCCGGAGTACGTCGCGTGGGCGCTGCGGCTCTCCCGCCGTGGCAGCCTGATTATTGTCGACAACGTCGTGCGCAACGGAGCGGTGGCCGACGCCGCCAGCGACAATCCGGACGTCCAGGGCGTGCGTCGCCTCTACGAGATGCTCGCCGCGGAGCCGCGCCTGAGCGCCACGGCGATCCAGACCGTGGGCAGTAAAGGGTATGACGGCTTCGCGCTCGCGCTCGTCACCGCCGACGAGTAGCCCGCCAACCGTGAGATGAGGAACAGCTCCTCGGCGCCGCCGATTGCTAGCATCCTCGAAAGTTGATACGCTGCCGTGTTACCGCCTACTCCTGCGGGGTAATTGCCCAAGCAAGTCTTGCCCGCAGCTCTCGAACGACATCGTCGTAGGTGCAGCAGTAGATGTGGTGCGAGTCGACGAGAACGTGGTCGCGCCGCCATCGCAGTCGTCGCCGATCGATGCCCACGACGCCACTGTCTCGCCCAACCACAAGGACGGCTACGATGTCGAGGGGGCGTGGTCCGAATTGTTCCTCGACGGTCATCGTGGCCTCCTGATCATTGAGGAACCATAGCCAGTCGACGATCTGGCTGAATCCGTGCTCGAAGCGTTGCGCCCACTCCGTTGTCCGTTGTCGGCGCAACGCGAAAACGCTAGCTATCCGCGCGTCTTCATACTCCACGAAGCAGTAGGCGTTGCGCGCCCGGTCACCGATCACGGCGTCAGCGATGAAGTACCCTCCGAGCGGAATCTCAACGCCAAGGCGATCGTAGGCGCTGATGTTGGGGTGGTACGACCCGAACAAGGCCACTAGATCGGCATGTGCACGCAAGAACGGGAGGATGTTGTCTCTCTCCGACAACTCGGCATGCGTCGCGGTCAGCTCCTCGAACGCCGCGAGGTCGGCCTGGGCAACAGTTCGGTCCAGCGACCATTGGGCGAGCGCGCCGATAGGGGCGTTACGGGGCATCGGCGAATGCTTTGAGTGTGGCAGGACGCACGACATCCTCAACCTCCACGGACCCACCGGCGACTCGACGGACGATGACCCGCACCTCCGGCGCTGCGTGCAGCACGAAGTGAGACGACGAGCCGGGGATAGGTGTCCCGTTTACCTCGTGATGGGTGAAGGCCTTGACCGTCGTGATGACACGCGTGCGCTCATCGTTTGTGAGATGCTCGAGCGCCACGATTACACGACTGGGGAAATTGGCAGCCAGGGAGACGATTCCGTCTTGCTCGACCTCGGCTTGCATCGTATCCATAATACTCTTCCTCCGCATAATTCTTTCTTTCTATGATACCGCCTTGTTGTAGGGAAAGGCGGCTACGTCCTATCTCCACTTCCGTAATGGCGTGAGCAAGGCATCGAGGTCGAGTTCACCCTCGAGCAAGGCGCCGATGTAGTAGGCGATGAGGGCGCAGAGCAGGACGACCACGGCCCAGCCAAAACCGATGGATACCCAGACCAGCCCGAAGACCGTGCCCAGCGCCGCGAACAAGATGCGCGCCGACATGTCCCCTCCTTTCAACGCAATTGACGCTGCACCCGCGTTCCCTATCAGCGCAATTGACGCCGCACCCGCGTTCCCTGGTGGCGGGTCCCTTGACGGCTGCCCCGCGGTCCTGTCTCGACCTCAACCTGGATGTCGCGCACGGTGAGGCCGGTCAGGCGCTGCAAGCATTCCGCCACGGCCTGCCGCACCCGTGGCCTGACCTCCTCCTCATCGACGAGTCGGCGCGCCGTGGCGCGGCAGCTGACCACCAACGTTCCGCCGCGCGGCCGAACACGCGCCAGCGGGACATCATCGATACCCGAGACCTCGCGCACGGCCCGCGATACCGCATCATCTAACGAGCGGTACGATACCTCGGTCTGCGCTGTCCGCCCGAGCTCATCGCTGCGCAGGATGAGGCTGCGCGGACCGCGGCCGCGCGGCCACAGTTCCAGTAGCAGCGCCATCAGCGCGGCGATCAGCACAGCCATGGTTATGGCGAGCGCGACGCCCGCACGGTCCGGCCCCGGATGCGCCAGGTCATGAGCAATCCGCGACGCGGGAGGGTAGGGCAACAGGGCTCCGACCCGGGACGGCGACAGAATCTCCGCCCGCAGCAGCAGCGCCGCTGCCGACGCCACGAGCACGACCAGCAGCACCACTAGCGCCAGCGCCCTGTTGAGCGCATTCATGCATGTCCCCCACTGGTTAGCGGTTAGTCGTTAGAAAGTAACTGCTGTCTAATGACTAACGACTAATGACTAACGCCTAACGACTTCCGGTTAGCGCACCTGGCGACGGCCGCTGCGGATGGCCTCCTGCTCGCCGTCGGGGAAGATCACCTGCGTGACCGTGATATTGACCTCGGCCACCCGCAGGCCGAGCAGTCCTTCGACCTGGCCGACGATGGCCCTGCGCACCGCCTCGGCCACCTGGGGAATCGGCGTGCCATACACGACGCCCATCGTCAGGTCGATCGCCGTCTCCGTCTCGCCGACCTCGACCGAGATGCCGCGCGTCGGGCCGCCACTGTTGGCGCCGGTGACGGTCTCCATGAATCCGCCGATGGCGCGCGGCGCCCCGACGCCCAGAGACACGCCGTCGACCTCCTGTACCACCATCGCGACGACTTTACTGACCACGTTTTCGGCGATCGTCGTGTTGCCGCGCGAGGTTTGCAGCGGGCTGCGTTGTTCTTGCGCCATCGCATCTACTCCGTCCATAGTAGGGGCGTATCGCATACGCCCAGTTGCCAGTTGTCAGTTGCCCGCAGGGGCGTGTTGCATACGCCCAGTCGTCAAATAAGGGCGCCCGTAACGATGTTCTGGCGTCACGGCATTGTACCACGGGACGGGGATTGGGTTCGAGTCATCCTTAAGATTCATCCTTACGGCGGATGCGGTCTGGCCTCGCCGCCGCCTATGCTGGTGACGACGGCCCCTTGACCGTCCACGCCATACCGCGACGAGGGTACGGCGACAGCGCGAGATCACGGACGGGATAGACCGGCGGTGACAAGAGGAGTCGATGGAGAATATGACCTGATGGCTAGAATAGGACCTGGCACGACCACCCCGCCCACGGCAGTTGCGGCAATGGATCCGCCCGCCCGCTCCCCCTTCGCCCTCCTTGGGCGGATCGCCGTGCGTTTTCGTTATCCGATCGTGGCGGCGTGGGTCGTCGCCGCGCTGCTGATCCCCCGCTTGCTGCCCAGCCTCTCCAGCGTGTCCGACAACAATAACAGCGCCTTCTTGCCGGCCGGCTCACCAAGCGTGCGCGCCGCCCAACTCGCCGCTCCCTTCCAGCATGGCACGCTGCCCACGGCGCAACTCGTGGCGGCGCGGAGCGGCCAGCCGCTCACGACAGCGGATCAGGCCGCCATCGCGCGGGCCGAAGCCGCGGTGCGCGCGGTCCCCGGCGTGGCCCAGGTGCGCGACCTGGGGTTGTCGGGCGATGGCATGGCCCGCAAAGCGATGGTCAACCTCAGTTCAGGGGCGTTCGGCGGCGGCGGCCAGGCCAAGACGCAGGTCGATGCAATCCGCGCCACGTTCGGCCGCGCGGGCCTCCCGGGCGGCCTCTCGCTCTACCTCACGGGGCAGCTGGCGAGCAGCGTGGACAACCAGCAGGCCAGCAACCGCACCTTGCAAACCACGGAGATCCTCTCCGTCGTGTTCATCCTGGCGCTGCTGCTGGTGGTCTATCGCTCCCTCCTCGCGCCGCTGCTGACGCTGCTCCCGGCCGGTCTGGCGCTGATCATCGCCGGGCCGGTCATCGCCGAGGCGCATAACATTGGGGTGCAGATCTCACCCATCTCGCAGATCTTGCTCACCATCCTTGTGCTGGGAGCCGGGACCGACTACGGCATCTTCCTCGTCTTCCGGCTGCGCGAAGAGCTGCGCCGCGGCCTGGAGCCGCGCGCCGCACTGGTGACAAGCCTGTGGCGCGTGGGCGAGACCATCACCTTCTCCGCCGGCACCGTGATCGGCGCCCTGCTCTGCCTCTTGCTGGCCAGCCTGGGCTTCTACCAGGGTCTGGGGCCGGCGCTGGCTATCGGCATCGCGGTCATGCTGCTGGCGGGGCTGACCCTGACGCCCGCCCTGCTGGCGATCTTCGGGCGGGCGGCCTTCTGGCCCAGCGCGGTGCGGCCCGTCGCGGCGCGCGGCGGCCTGTGGGGACGGATCGCCGGGGGGATCATCCGACGGCCGGTGGGTACACTGGCGGTCGGCCTGGTGGTCTTCGGCGCCCTGGCGCTGGCCGTGACGCGCTACGCGCCGGCCGGCTTCGGCGACAACGGGTCCACCAGCGCCACCAGCCAGTCGGCCCAGGGCACTGCTGTCCTGACCGCCCACTTCCCCGCCGCGCAGGCCAACCCCACCAACCTGCTGCTGCGCTACCCCGTCTCGGTGTGGCAGCATCCATCCGTCCTGACGCAAGCGGACCGCGCGCTGCGCGCCCAGCGGTCCTTCGCGTCCATCAGCGGCCCCCTGAACCCCAATGGAGCGCCGCTCTCGCCGGCGCAGCTGACCCGCTTGCGGGGCGCGCTGGGTCCGGCCGTCGCCCTGCCGCCCGTGCCGCTCACGGGCGGGGCGGTGTCCGCGCGGCTCTACAACGCCTACCGCGCCACGGCGCAGTTCATCAGCCCGGACGGGCGGACGGTGCAGTTCTACGCCACGCTGGCCGCGGGCGACCCCTCGAGCACGGCGGCGATGCAGGCCATCCCCGCCGTCCGGCAGGCCGTCGGCGCGGTGGCGGCCTCCACCGGCGCGGTCGCGAGCGGCGTCGCGGGCCAGGCCGCCGCCTCCGCCGACATCAGCAACACCTCGAACGGCGATATCACGCACATCGTGCCGGTGGTGCTGCTGGTGATCGCCCTGCTGCTGGCGATCGTGCTGCGCAGCCTGATCGCGCCCCTGTACCTCATCGCCAGCGTGGGCCTCTCCTACCTGGCGGCGCTCGGGCTGGCCGTGGTCGTCTTCATGGGCATCGAGGGGCAGGCAGGGGTAAACTTCATCCTGCCGTTCTTCATGTTCATCTTCCTGATGGCCCTGGGGTCGGACTACAACATCCTGGTGATGACGCGCATCCGCGAGGAGGCGCACCACGGCAGCCTGCCCGAGGCGGTGACGCGCGCCATTAGCGCCACGGGCGGGACCGTGACCGCGGCAGGGCTGATCCTGGCCGGGTCGTTCGGTGTGCTCACTATCTCGGGCGGGGGGCAGATCCAGCAAATCGGCCTGGGCATCGCGGCCGGCATCCTGATGGATACCTTCCTGATCCGCACGCTGCTGATCCCCTCGACCGTGGTCCTGCTGGGACGCTGGAACTGGTGGCCGTCGACCCTGGCGCGCACAGCGCCGGCGGCGCCGACGATAGAGCGGGCCGCGGCGGGCGAGCAGTGGGCGGCAGATACGGCGTCGTGACGCGACGCGACGCCATGCGGCGTCGGGCGCCCCAGGGTCTGTGAAAAGTCGGCGGCGCCGCGCTGAGAGGGCAGCGCAGCGAGCGCCCCCAGGCCGAGAATTCACTGACGTGCCGGGCGCTCGGCGTCGGGGCGTATAGTAAGAGATAGGACGGACAGCGCGCTGTCCTATCAGTCGGTCACGCATTGGTGGCGGAGGGGAGGAGCGATGACGCTCGTGCTGAGCGGATGGATCAGGCGCCGGTGGGGCCTATCGCCCCTCGCGGCCGACCTGCTGCTGACCGCGGCGCTGACGGCCCTCTCGCTGGGCTCGCTCATAGGGCCGCGCGATCACCCACACGGGCCGGTCTCGTGGGCGGACGTCGCGCTCACGCTGGCGGGGACGCTGCCCCTAGTAGCGCGTCGTCGCCACGCGATGGCCGTGTGCGCCGTGGTGGAGGCGGCCGAGGCGGTCTTCCTCGTCACCGGCCCGCTCATCACCCCCGGCGCCGGCCTCGGCCTGGCCGTGGCCCTCTATACCCTGGCCAGCCGCGCCGAGCGGCACGCCTCGCTACGGATCGCCGGCCTGAGCGCGGGGGTCAACGCGCTGGTGTTGCTGGTAGGCATCGCGCTGGGCCGGCCGGACAGCGTCATCCAACTCTTCGGCATGACCGCCGTGGTGGCCGGCAGTTGGAGCGCGGGCGAGAACGTACGCACCCGGCGCGCCTATCTCGCGCAGTTGGAGGAGCGCGCCCGGCGCCTGGAAGCGGAGCGGGAGGAGGATGCCCGGCGGGCGGTGCAAGAGGAGCGCGCCCGCATCGCGCGCGAACTGCACGACGTGGTGGCGCACCATGTCAGCGCCATCGCCGTGCAAGCTGGCGTAGCCGCCGCGATCGCCGAGCGCCAGCCGGAGCGCGCCCGCGAGGCCCTGACCTTCATCCAGGACACCAGCCGGCAGGCGCTGGCCGAGATGCGCGCGCTGCTCACGGTGCTACGCGGCGATGAGGAGATCGGCGCGGAGCGGGCGCCGCAGCCAAGCCTGACGCAGGTCGCGCACCTGGTGGGCCAGAGTCGGGCAGCGGGCCTGTCCGTCACGCTGGAGGTAGAGGGCGCTGTCCGGCCCCTGCCCGAGGCGCTCGACCTCTCGGCCTACCGCATCGTGCAGGAGGCGCTGACCAATAGCCTCAAGCACGCCGGGCGGTCGCAGGCCCGCGTGTGGGTACATTATGCCCCCGACGCGCTCGAACTCGAGGTCAGCGACACCGGCCACGGCGCGGAGCCCAACGCGGTGGCGTCCCCAGTCGCGGCCGGGGACGGCGCCGGGCGGGGCCTGATCGGCATGCGCGAGCGCGTCGCGCTCTTCGGCGGCGAGTTGGTGGCGGGTCCCGCGCCCGACCAGGGGTTCCGCGTCCGGGCGCGCCTGCCCCTTGGAGCGGCCGCGCGATGAGGACCACGACCACGGTGCTGATCGCCGACGACCAGGCGTTGGTCCGGGCTGGCTTCCGCGTGCTGATCGAGGCCAGCGAGCGCGTCGCGGTGGTGGGCGAGGCCGCCGACGGGCTGGAGGCGGTGACGCTGAGCCGGCAGGTCCACCCGGACGTGGTGCTGATGGACATCCGCATGCCGGTGATGGATGGGGTCGAGGCCACGCGCATCCTGACCGCTGCCGGGCCGGACCCGGCCCCGCGCGTGATCATCCTGACCACCTTCGACCTCGACCAGTACGTCTACGACGCGCTGGGGGCGGGGGCTAGCGGCTTCCTGCTCAAGGACACGCTACCCACGGACCTGCTGCGGGCCATCGACGTGGTGGCCGCGGGCGAGGCGATGCTCGACCCCTCGGTGACCCGGCGCCTGATCGAGCGCTTCGCCCAGCGCCCCGCCCCGCGCGCCGCCGACACGCGCGTGTTCGACGGGCTCTCGGCGCGCGAAGGCGAGGTGCTGCGTCTGGTCGCCCGGGGCCTCTCCAATGCCGAGATCGCCCGCGACCTGTTCGTCAACGAGACCACGGTCAAGAGCCACGTGGCGCACCTGCTGATGAAGCTGAACCTGCGCGACCGCGTGCAGATGGTGGTCCTGGCCTACGAATCGGGTTTCATCACGCCCGGCGCCGGCTAATCCCCCGCGCGGTCGCGCCTGGCCATCTGGGACACATCCGCGCCCTCATCCTCAAGATTCGTCCTTCGGGAGGAGACTGCTCATCCCTACGGCCGATGTGGCGCGCCCCGGCCCCGACGTAGGCTGATGGTAGCGGCGGATGTACCGCCGGATACCAGACAGCACAAGGAGAGGCGCGATGAGTTTATCGGCGACACTATTAGACATCCCTGACGTCGGAAACGACGTCCTCACGCGGCGGGACAGCACAGCGGACGCTGCCCCGCCCGCCCCGACGCCGCGCCCGATCGCCGCGCCCGCGCTACGCACGGACGGCCTGACCAAGACCTACGGGACGCGCAACGCGGTGGATGGCGTGAGCATCGAGGTCCCCGCCGGCGTGGTCGCCGGCTTCGTCGGCCCCAACGGCGCGGGCAAGACAACCACCATCCGCATGCTGCTCGCCCTCATCCGGCCCACCGCCGGCAGCGTGGAGGTGCTGGGCATACCGGCCACCCGCCCGGCGGACTATCTGCCCCGCGTGGGCGCGCTGATCGAGGGACCAGCCTTCTATCCCGGCCTCAGCGCGCGGCGCAACCTGGAGATCCTGGCCACGCTCGGCGGCTTCAGTACCCGTCGAGTCGACCCGCTGCTGGCGCAAGTCGGCCTGCGGGGGCGGGAGGGCGACAGCGTCAAAACCTACTCGCTGGGCATGAAGCAGCGCCTTGGCATCGCCGCCGCGCTGCTGCCCGACCCCGCGCTGCTGATCCTCGACGAGCCCACCAACGGGCTCGACCCGGCCGGCATTCAGGAGATTCGCCACCTCATCGGCCAATTGAAAGGGCAGGGCGTGACGATCCTGATCAGCAGCCACCTGCTGGCGGAGGTGGAGCACATCGCGGACTGGATCATCCTGCTCAACAAGGGCCGCGTGGTGTACCAGGGCTGGCTCGACGCGCTGCTCGCGGGGCAGCAGGGCGCGCTGCTGGTCGAGGCGCCCACCGTACACGATCTACAGATCGTTGCCGCCGTGGCGCGCAAGCGGCAGTACGACAGCGAGGTGGTCGACGGGCGCCTGCGGGTGCAGGCGCCGGCGGGTTTTGCCGGCGACCTCAACCGCGGCGCCATGGAGGCCGGCGTGGTGCTGACGCAACTCTACACCGAGCGGACAAGCCTGGAAGAGACATTCTTCTCCCTGACCGAAGGAACGAGCAAAACAGACGGAACAGACAAAACGGAAGGAGCGGCAGCATGATGCGCGCATTTCGGAGCGAGTGGTTGAAGATACGCCGGCCCGCCATGATCCTGGCTGGGCGGGGCGGGCGCCATGGTCGGGTTCGCCGTGCTGGCCATTGTGCTCACGTTGAACCGGCTGGGCAGCGCGGGAGGCGGACCCGGTGGCGCCGGCGGCGCCGTGGTCGCGGCGCAACTGGCGGCCAGCAACGGCTTCGCGACGTTGATGGGCGTCAGCGCCACGTTCATCGGCGTCATCGCGCTGGCCGTGTGCGCCGTCGCCGTGGGCATGGAATACGCCAACGGGACGCTGCGCAACCTGCTGGTGCGCCAGCCGCGACGCCCGCGCCTGCTGGCCGGCAAGCTGCTGGCCCTGGGCAGCTTCCTCGCCCTGGCCGTCGCGCTGGCCTACGGCGCCGCCCTGGCGGCCGCGCTGCTCCTGGCGCCCGGTTATGGGATCAGCACCGCCGCCTGGTTCACCGGCGAGGGCGTGCAATCGCTGCTCGCCACGGCGGGCAACCTGCTGCTCGCCACCCTCGCCTGGGGCGCGATCGGGGTCGGGCTGGCCACCGTGCTGCGCTCGACCGCGGTGGCCATCACGGGCGGGCTGGCCTATGCCTTGGTAGTCGAGAATCTGCTCAGCGCGGCCTGGTCGGGCGGCGCGCAGTGGCTGCCGGGTCAACTGATCGACGCCATCGCGCGGGGCGGGACGGCCGCCGTCTCCTATGGGTCGGCGCTCGGACTCGTCGGGCTCTACCTGCTCGTCGCCGGGGCCATCGTCGCCCTGCTCTTCCAGCGCCGCGACGTGGCGGCGTAGCGCGGACAGACACATCCCATCCCGTCGCCGCGTCCGGGACGCCGAGGGGATGGGACGCGTCCCCCACCTGGCCGCGCGGGACGCATCGCGAGCGTGACTGCTCGTCGCCACGCGAACGGTGGTCGGACTACCCGCTCCACGCGTTTAGTAACGCGCACATAGTCGGTGTTGAGCAGGCCCTGCTCCTCCGCCGTGAAGCCGTCGAGCAGGTACACCGTCCCCCCGGTCATGCCCGCCGCGACGTTGAGCCCGGCCGTCCCCAGCACCACCACGGCGCCCTTGGTCATGTACTCGCAGCCGTGCGGCCCCACGCCCTCGACCACCGCGACCGCGCCCGAGTTGCGGCACATGAAGCGATGCCCCGCCCGCCCCACCGCGTACAGCTCGCCGCCCGTCGCGCCGTAGCCGACTGTGTTAGCTCCCGTCCCCACCTGGTCGCCGTTCTGGCCAGCGGTCAGGCCCGCGCGGGAGGTGCTGTTGCCGAGGATGTTATAGCCCCTGGAGACGAGGGTCCCGGAGCAATCGGCGGCGCCCGAGGCCGTACCGTTGCCCGCCAGCACGCTGTCCGCCAGCGCCAAGGTCCCGGCGTTGTACACGCCCCCGCCGTCCTGGGCGCTGTTGCCGCTCACGGTGCTGCTGGCCAGGGTCAGCGCGCCGCCGTTGCTGATCCCGCCCCCCGCGGCCCCCGTGTTGCCGGCGATGGTGCTGTTGTCGACCAGCACCGTGCTCGCGCCGCCGATGGCCAGCCCGACCGCGCCGTTCCTGTCGATGCTGCTGTCGCTGAGGTGCAACCGGCTCCCGTACGTGACGACCTCGTAGGACGCGTTGTCCTCGATCGCCGCGCTGTCGAGGGCCGGCGCGCTGTCGAGGGTCGGCGCGCTGTTGCTGGTGAGATAGAGCCCCTGGCCGTTGCCGTGGCGCAGGGTCAGGTGATCCAGGGAGGGGCTGCTGTTGCTCAGCAGCAGGGCGGCGTTGACGCACTCGTGGCCGTTGGCGTCTGGTGCTCCCTGTAGTCACGACACAGACGATCATCGGCACAACTTCTTCGCTCTCCGGCTCGGTCGTTCACTGTGCCAGTGCATCATAGGCTACAGGCACGCCACGTCGAGGATGCCGATGGTGTTGTCGTCGTGGTGGAGGATCAGCACCCGCCCCGCCCGCGGCAGGACACCGAGCGTGACCGCACCTGTCCCCAGGGGCAGGGGGTGACCCACGAGCCCTCCGTGGAAACCGAGCACGTACAGGGTGCTGCCCCTCGGGCCAGTATCGCCCTCATCACTCGTGACCACCAGGAACGCGCGGCGCGCCCGCTCGTCCAGTTGGAGGTCGGTGTCGGCATTGTTTGAGCCAAGCTGTATCTCCGCCCCGCCGACGCCATGTCCCGTCACGGGATCGGTGGTATCGACCCCTAGCATGTGGGTGGGCTGACCATACGTGGTCGCCCGGTCGAACGTGGTGTCATTCTCGATCGTGAAGGCGGGGCTCGACCGCCCCTGCCCCACTGACGTGGAGACATCCAGCGACAGTGACCCGCCGATGGAGGGGAACTCAAAGAGGTCGCGCAGGCGCCGTCCGGTGCGCCCGTCGATGGCGACAACGTCGTAGAAGATATCCTGCCCCAGATTGACTATTGCGCGCGCGGTGACGACCAGCAGGTCGGCCTGCTGGTCGAAGGCGGCGGTGGCCATCGAGTCAGCCACGAATGACCCGTAGGCATGGCCGAGGATTACCCGCCCGCGGACGGCCCCCGTCAGCTCGTCCAGTAGAAGCACGCCGTCCCCATTGAGCGTGGGCACGTACACCAGCCCATCGCGCGGGTTGGCGATGAAGAAATAGTTGCCCGCTCCGCGGCCCAGGGGCACGAAGGCGCGCTGGATCGGCTTGCCGGTCCGCAGGTCGAAGGCCCGCATCACGAGGAGATTCACGATCAGGAGGTAGCCACGCTGCGGGTCAAGGGCCATACTGAAGGGCGGCTTATCCGTGCTAAACGTGAGGATGGGCCTGCCACTTGTCCCATCGACGACGTGGGCGGCGCCGTTCACTTTGTCCTGTCCCGTGTTTAGAAAAATGATGTGCCCAGTGCGGGGATCGACCTGATACGAGTCCGTGGCGTAGTCCGGGTCGAGGGTCGTCGTGCGCAGCAGCTTGCCCATCCGGGGATCGACCACGCTCTCCGTGACGGGCTGTGGTCCCCGCGCGCGGCCGGTCGCCTGTGTCAGCACGAGCAGGCGGCCGGTCGTATCGTCGGGGACCATTTGCAGCACGTGAGCGTGCGGGAAGCGCAGCGTCGCCAGCACCGGCGAGGAGGGGCTGCCGGCGACCTCGCTCCCGGAGTGGTGCGCGTCAACGGCGAGCGCGACTGCGAGGCCGAGATAGCTCACGGCCACGGCCGACGAGAATAGCGTGTGCAACCACGGAGTCCGCATGATACTCTCTCCTGATGTGTCTCCGGTATAGGCGAAAAGTCACAACGGGCTTCTCGTCGGGCGAACCAGCGCAATTCAGCGCATTCCTGATGCGATGCAACAACTCGCGTGGTCAGTGCAACAATACGCTATGGGCCTACTTCCCATACACACCGTAAGAGTAGCAGGAGTTCGCGTTGACCAAGTCGCGGTAGAGAGCCTCCGTGTCGGTGACGATGGATGCCCCTGTGTTGGTCACGCGCACGTTGGCGCTGGGGCACGTGGTCAGAGTCAACCTCTTTGCAAGTCCCCTTTGAGGTAGTGTTCCCGGACTGCCTGGACCATTGAGCATCGGGATATAGAGGCCATCGTTCGCGCCGTAATAGATGCCGTCGTCGACGTCTTGGTCGTTGACGCCCTTGAAGATGAGAACCCTTGCCGCATCCATGCTCGTATTGATGCCAGGTGTCTTGGTGGTGCAGTACCCGCCAAAGTACATGCCGCATCTATGCATGTACATCCACGTGAAGATGTCGGCGAAGTATGCCCCCTGCGCAGCTGGATTGTTTATGGTGTAGAGTTGAATGTTACCTTTTGGATCGACCTTCACCACTCCAGTGACTGCATCGACATTGGGGAGATATTCCCCAGGCAAGTAGTTGTCCTCAGTAAAGAGGCGGGCTACTAGCTGGTCTCAGAAGACAATGCCCTCCCGGGCCTGTGCTCATAGGGGTGGGTATCGAGGACACGCCGGGGACTGTCGCGGTTCGCGTGATGTGTCGCGTTGACCGTGACATTGTGCCGTGCATCCCTATTGTCTCGCGCGTGGAGCAGACAGGAACACAGGGCCGCTGGGCATGCTGACTCAGCACCTCGTTACAGTGTCGCGTCGTGTCCGTCCATCGGGACTTCACGAGGGGGCGATGGGAAACCGGGGCGCCGTTAGTGCGCCGCGACGAGGAGGCGTGTCGTGTCCAGGAGAGGCGTCTCCCGATCGAGAGGCGCGGGGGCACTCAGGAGGAGGCGGAGCGCGGCCGCGGTCTCCGAGCCCGCCTCGGTCGCGTAGACAAAGCAGGTGATGTCAGGGTCGTCACTCACCTGGAATCCCGCCAACTCCAGCACGAGCCGCCCGGCCAGCGGATGATCGAGCGTGAGCCCTGCCGTGCACCGCTCCAGCACGTGATGCCGCGCCCAGGCCTGCCGGAACGCGGGGCTCACGCGCCCCAGGTCTTCGATGAAGGCGACGATGCCTGCGTCGCCCAGGTGGGGCGACACCCTCACCCGGAACGACGCCACGACATCGTCGGCCAGGGCGTCCCACTTGACGAAGAGCCGCCGGAACGCGCGGTCGGTGTAGAGGAGGCGGAGCAGGTTGCGCTCGCGCACCGGGAGCGCCGCGAAGTCGCCGAAGACGGCGACCGCCGCGCGATTCCAGGCCACGATATCCGTGCGCCGACCGATGATGTAGGCGGGGCTCTCGCTCAGGCTGTCGAGGACGCGCTGATAGACCGGGCGGACCAACTCCTCCAGCGCGAGCACGTCCACCGGCGGCGCTTGATCCGCCAGCAGGAAGAGGTGCAGGCGCTCGTCCGGCGTCAGGCGCAGCGCGTCGGCAATGTTCTCCAGCACGCCGCGCGACACGCGGATGTCCCGCCCTTGCTCCAGGTACGTGTACCACGTCGTGCTGACGCTCGCCGTCACCGCGACCTCCTCGCGCCGCAGGCCGGGCGTGCGCCGACGCGTCCCGCCCGCCAGCCCAATCTGTGCGGGCGCGAGGTTGGCGCGCCGCAGGCGCAAAAACTCGCCCAACGCCGCTCGCCGCTGCGCGTCGTCCATGGTCTCGCCTCCTTAGCCGGGAACGGCCAGTTCTACGATAATCTCTGTCTGGTTACGGGATACGCGCTCGGTCATACTAGCAGTGTAGGACAGATCGGAGGATGGTGCATTCACGCTGTCCTACGGGCGACGACGCGGAGACAGGCCGCGCCGCCCACGGCCCGATGGCCAGTCATAGGAGTTGGAGGAAAAAACATGCGCGCTATCGTCATCGACCGCTTCGGCGGCCCCGAGGAGTTAGTCGTCCGCGACCTACCCGAGCCCGAGCCCCGCGACGGCGAGATCCGCGTCCGCGTGGCGGCCGTCGCCGTCAACAACGTCGACCTGCAGACGCGCGCCGGCAACTACGCCGCGTATATGGGGACGTTCCCGTTCCCGATGATCCTGGGCTGGGATGTGGCCGGCATTGTCGACGCGCTCGGCCCGGGCGTCGCGGACCGCGCCATCGGCGATCGCGTGGTCGCGATGTCGGCGCAGGTGTTCACAGGGCGCGGGACGTACGCCGAGCGGGTCGTGTTGCCCGCCGACCTGTGCGTGGACGCGCCGGCGACGGTGGGGGGGGATAACCTGGCCACGGCGGCGGCTCTGCCCCTGGCAGCGGTCACGGCCATCCAGGCGTTGCGCGCGCTCGGCCTTGTCGCCGGGCAGACGCTGCTGGTGACGGGCGGGACGGGCGCGGTGGGGGGCTTCGCGGTGCAACTCGCCGCCCGTGCCGGCGTGCGCACGGTCGCCCTCGTTGCGGCGCGGGATGCAGACCTGGCGCGGGAACTCGGCGCCGAGCAGGTGCTGGAGCGCGCGGACGGCCCGCTCGCGCCGCGGGGTCTTGTCGATGGCGTCTTCGACACGGCGGGCGTGGGGGCGAGCATCGCCGCGGTGCGCGACGGGGGGCGCTTCGTCAGCATCGTGGCCGGCGTGCTGCCACACCCGGAGCGCGGAATCGTCCCCGAGGCGTTCAATGTCGCGGAGAACGGCGCCGACCTGGCCCAGGCGAGCTGCCTCGTGGACGACGGCACGCTCACCTTGCGCGTCGCGCGCGACCTGCCGTTCGACGCGGCACAGGAGGCGCACCAGGCGCTCGCCGCCGGCGGCCTGCACGGCGGCAAGATCCTCCTCCGTCCCTGACAGTGGAGCCGTTGATGAGGGCGTAAAGAAAAGAAGGGTGGCCGTCAGCGGCCATCCTCTCAGCGGGGTCCCTCCTTGTCATCCCGCGTGCGGCGCCGGGCGTCAGTCGTTGTCGAGGCCAAGGCGCCACAAGACACAGTGGGCATGGCGTACGGGACGGGGGCCGGGGACGCGGGCGCCATGCCCCCGCCCGGCTCCGCACGCCGTTCCTGCCACGCGCCCGCCAGCGCGTCGTCGGCCTCTTCCGTCGAGACGTGCGTCGTCTGCAGCATCAGATGGCCTGGGGAGAACGTCATGGGCTCGTCAGTCGATGTCATCGAACGTAGAGCCTCTGCGCGCCAGCATGTCGCGGGTAACGGCTCGGACGCAGGAGGGGCTTCCTTCCGGGGAGTACAGGTCGGGCGCGATGGCGAGGTAGCCCGATGCGGCGAGCCAGTCCACCTCGCGGCGACTTGTCACTCGTCCGCGACGGCGGCGCGCGGCACGACGGAGACCACGCGGTCGAAGCGGTAACGGGCGTAGAACGGCCAGTAGCGCAGGGCCTCCGCCGCCAGGGGCGAGCCTGTCCAGCGGTGATGGGCCGCCAGCAGGGCGTGCAGCGGACCGCCCTCCGCCTGCTCCTCGGGACTCAACGGCTCCACGCGCACGTAGTCGGTGTTGAGCAGCCCCTGCTCCTCGGCGGTGAAGCCGTCGAGCAGGTACACCGTCCCCCCGGTCATGCCCGCCGCGAAGTTGAGTCCCGCCGTCCCCAGCACCACCACGACGCCTTTGGTCATATACTCGCAGCCGTGCGGACCCACGCCCTCGACCACCGCGACCGCGCCCGAGTTGCGGCACATGAACCGCTGCCCCGCCCGCCCGGCCACGTACAGTTCGCCGCCCGTCGCGCCGAAGCCGACCGTGTTGCCAACCAGCGCCGTGCTGTCCGGCGGGCAGCCGAACGCCTCCGGCGGCCGCACGGCGATCAGCCCGCCCGTGCTCATGGCCTTGCCCACGTAGTCGTTGGCGCGGCCGTGCAGCATGATGCGCAGGCCGCCCCAGGCGCCGAAGCCCAGGGCCTGGCCGGCGTAGCCCTCCAGTTGTACATCGATGGGCGCCGGCAAGCCCTTGCTCCCCGTCGCCGCCACGATGCGGCCCGCCAGCGTCGCGCCAATGGCCCGGTCGGTGTTGCTCACGTTGTAGCGCAGTTGAATGGGCAGTGGACAGTGGGCAGTGGACAGTGAGTCCAGGGCCGTCGGCAGTTGGTTGTCCTTGCTTGCTACCTCCCTCTGTCCACCGTTCATTGAGGCCGCGGCCGCCAACAGTGGCTCCGCATCCTCCAGCAGCCGCGTGTTGAGCACGCTGACCGTTGGCGCGGTGGGGCGCTTCTCCCGCAAGGGCAAGGACCGGCCCAGCAGTTCACGGTCGAAACGGATGCCGCGCGCGGTTGGGTCCATTCCACCACTTTCCGCTCCTTGCGCCCTATCCACTGCCCACTGCCCACTGCCCACTGAGGCCACGTCCTCCTCGCGCGGACACAGCAGGTCGGTGCGGCCCACCAACTCGCCGACCGAGCGGTAGCCCATCTGGGCCAGCGTGCGGCGAATCTCCTCGGCAAAGAGCACCAGATACTTGATCAAGTGCACCGGCTTGCCCGCATACTTGGCGCGCAGGCGCTTGGACTGCGTGGCGATGCCCGTGGGACAGGTGTTGAGGTGGCACTGCCGCGCCATGATGCAGCCCTCGGCCACCAACAAGACGGAGCCCAGGCCCACCCCTTCCGCGCCGAGCAGGAAGGCCTTGACCGCCTGCCGCCCCGTCTGGATGCCGCCGTCGGCCACGATCTTGACGCGCTCGCGCAGGCTGTTGGCGTGCAGCACCTGGTGCGACATCTGCACGCCCAGCTCCCAGGGCAGGCCGGCGAACTTGATCGACGAGAGCGGCGAGGCGCCGGTGCCGCCGGAGTGCCCCGCGATGTGCACCGTCTGCGTCCCGCCCTTGGCCACGCCTGCGGCCACGATGGCCACGTTGGTGGCGCTGACCAGCTTGACGTTGCCGCGCGCCTCGGGGTTGAACTGCGTCAGCTCGTACATCAACTCGGCGAGGTCCTCGATGGAGTAGATGTCGTGGTGCGGCGGCGGCGAGATCAACTCCACGCCCGGACTGGAGCCGCGCACTTCCGCGATGTTGGCCGAGACCTTGTGACCCGGCAGTTGGCCGCCCTCGCCGGGCTTGGAGCCCTGCGCCATCTTGATCTGCCACTCGCGCAGGTAGTGCAGGTACTGCGGCGTGACGCCGAAGCGCGCCGAGGCCACCTGCTTGATGGCGCTGTTGGCCGCCGTTCCATAGCGGTGAGCGCGCTCGCCGCCCTCGCCCGTGTTGGAGCGCGCGCCAACGCGGTTCATGGCCACGGCGATGTCCTCGTGCGCCTCGTCGCTGAGCGACCCCCACGACATGGCGCCGCCGCAAATGCGGCCCAGCCCCTCGCGGTCGTCCAGGATGCGCCAGACCGGCTCGACCTCCTCGATGGGGATGGGCGCGCGGTCGGAGACGATGGCGTAGCGATCGCCCACGGTGATCGGCTCGCGGTCGTTGATGCCGGCGGCCCACGCGGCGTAGCGCCCGCGCGCGCCGTCGTCCAGCGCCGCTTCGAACGCCGGCACGAAACGCTCCGGTGGGGCGGCCTCGTGGGTCACGACGCAGTCGGTCTCCGCCTCGGTCTCGGCCACGACCTTGGGCAGGACCGAGAACACCTTGGGGTCGAAGGCGTGGAGCAGGCCTCCCTTGCGGAAGCGCACGAAGCCCTGCTCCGTGAGGCGGGCGTCGGGCGACCACGCCGCGCCGTGGAAGCCCAGCACGTCCGCGACCAAATCCACGAAGCCGACCCCGCTGCCCCAGTGGGCCACGCCAGGGCAGCACAGCGCCACCACCTCCGGCTCCAGGCCCAGCGAGTCGAAGAGCTGTGAGCCGATATAGGAGGACATGGCGCAGATGCCCATCTTGCTCATCACCTTGACCACGCCGGTCTGCAGCACGCGACGCAGGCGCTCCCCGCCTGGATCAGGCTGCGACTCCTCGTCCTCCTCACCCAGTTGCTCGGCCCAGCGCAGCGCCATCCAGGGGTGCGCGGCGTCGGCGCCGAGGCCCAGCAGCACGGCCAGGTGGTGCTCGTGCCAGGCGTCGGCGGCGTCGGCCACCAGCCCTACCTTGGTGCGCAGGCCGGCGCGGATGAGGGCCTGATGCACCGCGCCGACGGCCAGCGCCATGGGCAACGCGGCGTGGCGCGCGTCAACTGCGCGGGCGCCGTCGACCGTCATGGGCTCACCGTCGCGGTCGCTCAGCACCAGCACGACGGGGTGGTCCAGGCCGTGGGGCGTGGAGAGGCCGGTGCGGGCGCTCTCAAGGGCCGCGGCCACCAGCGCGTCGAGCGTCCGGCGCGCGGAGTCGGCGCCGCCGGCCATGGAAAAGGTGGTGGAGAGGCGGCGGACCGCGCGCTGCGAGGTGACCCAGGCGAAGCCGTCGGCGGAGAGCACGGGCGACTCCAGGGCAATGACCTGTCCGCTCAGCGGACCGCCGAAGAAGCCGTCGAGCCGGCCCAGGTAGGTCGTAGTATCGAACACGGCCCGCTCGCGGTAGGGGTCGATGGGCGGATTGGTCACCTGGGCGAAGCGCTGGCGCAGGTGGTCGGCGAAGAGGCGCGGGCGGGCCACGAACGGGGTCAGCTGAGAGTCGTCGCCCATGCTCCAGACGGCCTCCTTGCCCTTGCGCACCATCGGCAGCATGAAGTAGGTCAGGTCGTCCGTGGTAACGCCGGCCGCGAGCTGCAGGCGCAGGAAGCCGGCCGGCCCCGGCGTCTGGCGCGCGGACAGCGCCGTGCCGCCGGCGCTGACGTGCTGCTCCAGCGCAGCCTCCCAATCCTGTGTCAGGGCGATCAACTCGGCCTTGATCTCCTTGTCGTGGTAGCAGCGCCCGCTGTGGCGGTCCAGCGCCACCAGTTCGCCCGGACCGAGCTGGCGCGAGTAGACGATGTCGTCGGCCCGATGCGTGGTCACACCCTGCTCGGAAGCGATGACCAGTTGCGCGGGGCGGCCGTTACCGCGCGTCTCCTGTACGAAGAGCGGGCGCAGGCCGTTGCGGTCCAGGTGCGCCACGGCCCAGCGGTCGTCGCAGTAGAGCAGCGCGGCCGGGCCGTCCCAGGGCTCGCGCAGCGCGCCCATCAGGCGGTACCAGGCGCGCAGTTGCGGGTGCATCTGCGGGGTCGCGGCGTGGGCCTCGGGCGCCAGGCCGAGCAGCGCCTCCACCGGTGAGACGCCCTCCAGCACGAGCGCCTCGACCAGCCGGTCGAGCTGGGCGCTGTCGCTGCCGTCGCCCAGCAGCGGCGAGAGCAGGCGGCGCGCGCGCGGCGAGAGGGCCTGCTCGCGCGCGGCGACCCAGCCACGGTTGCCCATCAGGGTGTTGATCTCGCCGTTGTGGCAGAGCCGGTGGAACGGCTGCGCCAGCGCCCAATCGGGCAGCGTGTTGGTGGCATAGCGTTGATGGTACATGGCCACCGAGACGCTGAATCCGGGGTGGCGCAGGTCGGCGAAGAAGTCGCCCAGCCCCGTGGCAGGCGCCAGGCCCTTGTAGACGACCGTCTGGGAGGACAGCGACACCACGGTCAGGGGCAGGCCGTCGCGCGCGGCGCGGCGCTCGATGCGCCGTCGCGCGCGATAGAGCAGGCGCTCGAAGCGGCAAGGCTCCAAGCCCTCCGGCCGCCCCACCAGCACCTGCGCGATGGCCGGCATGCTCTCGCGCGCCCGTGAGCCCAGGATCTCCGCCTCGGTCGGCACGTCGCGCCAGCCCAGGATAGGCAGGCCCATGGCGCGCAGGGACCGCTCGACCAGGCCGCGCGCCTCGTCGGCATGGTCGGAGGGCAGGAAGAGCATGCCCAGACCGACGGAGTTGCCGGTTGCCGGTTGCCGGTTGCCGGTTGCCGGTGGGCCATGGGCGTCGCCGGCCGTCGCCGGGTGCGAGAGCGGGGAGCGCAGATGGAACACGTCCTCCAGGAAGGGCAGGGGCAGGTCGACCATGATGCCGACGCCGTCGCTGGTGCCAGGGTCACAGGCATCGACGCGGCTGGCCGCGCCGCGGTGGGACAGGCATGAGAGGGCATAGAGGGCCTCGGCCACGAGGCCCTCGGTCGCGCGGCCGTCGATATTGGCGATCAGCCCGACGCCGCAGGCGCCGCGGTCCCACTCAAAGGAGGGTATGTTCGGGTAGAGGTCGCGCAGCCGATCCGTTCCAGCCACCTGGTAGCTCCTTTGCGATGATGGGCGCCGCCGACGGAGGCGACAACGTAAACCGACGGTTCCAGATCTGTCCCGCCCGCGTCGGTCCGGCCCCGCCCGCGTCGGTCCGGCCAACATGTCGTGAGGCGAGGGGCGCGGGACCGTCCAGCGGAGATAGTGTAGATCGTACACTTATCATCTATCAGCTTGCGCGCGGACATACCTATAGACGAGGTATCCGAAGATACAGGACCTTTTTCCGGGCAATGGGTCCAGGGAGCGGGTCGGCTGGTCGTTTGGTCGCGTCCGGGGATTGCGCGCCGATAGCAGAATGCATTACAATAGACAACAACGACGGGAGTGCGTCGTCTATCGGGCGTCAAGGATTGAGAACATATGTCTACGCAGGCGCAGGCGCCTCCTTCCCTGCAAGAAGGACGCTTACTTGAAATCACGGTGCGGTCCGCGCCGGACGAGCTCGCGGAGTCCGCGGCACAGGGCTGGACACAGCGCCTCAGCCTGCCGGACGGCGTGCGCGTCGCCGTCATGCCGGGGACCGGACACGGCAGGCCACGCCGCTTCGTGGTCTTCGAAGGCCACGTGACCTCGCCGCAGCGCTACGCGGCGTTGAGCATCGCCGACGAGCTCGAAGGCCTCGTGCGCGCCGCTAACCGGCCCGTCACCGCGTGGGATCTGCTCCAGGCGGCCCGTGCCCATGGCGCCAACGCCGTGGGCACGGGCACCATGGCCACCATCACCCAAGCGGCGCGCCTGCTCGCGCGACAGGGCAGACTCAAGTCCGGTCCCATCCGCGGCACCTGGATCCCCGCCGGCGCCGGCGAGGCGGCGGCATAAGCGCGCGGGCACGGCGCCAAAGCAGGAGCCATCGCACACTATAGATGATAGATGATGGACAGATTGAAGGACGGCCTGTCGTGACGACGCTTCAACGCATGACGTTCGAGGACCTGATGTCACAACCCGACGACGGGTACCGCTACGAGTTGGTCCGAGGAGAAATCCTGCGCATGCCTCCGCCCAAAGAAGACCATGGCTACATCGAAGCGGCACTGGTCGGCGCGCTCGACCGCTACCTCAACGACCGTGCAATCGCTCTTGGCTGGCAGAAAAGCCAGGGCAGGGGCGCCCGCGATCGAGTGGTGGGACGCCTGGTCAGCGGCGACGCTGGCATGCGCTTTAGCCTCCCCGACGATCCCGATCAACTGCGTGGCCTGGATGTCTGCTACTTTGATACGGAGCAGGTTGCACGATTGGGCGCCGTTCAGGACGCCGAGTACATGGCCGAGATGCCAGCCCTAGTCGCGGAGGTCATTGGCCCGTCGGAGACGGCGAACTACGTGAACGAGAAGGTCACCGATTACCTTGGCGGTGGGGCGCGATTAGTGTGGTTGCTCTATCCCAAGACACGCTCGGCCATGGTGTTCGGTCCCGACGGTCACTCACGTCGTATCCCTGCCGGCGGCATGTTGGTAGGCGACGACGCCCTACCCGGTTTTTCCGAGGAGTTGGCAAGCCTTTTTGCGTAAGGCCCCCTGGCGCACCATCACCACCTACTAATGGCGCCACGGTCGTCCGTCGGTTATCGTCCGTCGGTTGCCAGCGCGCTCTCCGGTCCTGGCACGCCACAACTATTGATGCCAGAGACGCCGTACGAGACGTGCTGTCCGGGTGGAACCGCGAAGTTCGCCGTGGTCTGGCCTGCCGGGACGTGAGCGATCCCCAGCACCGTCCGCTCCGCGATCAGCGGGTCGATGTGGTACCGCGCAACCGTCCAACCGCCGCTCGCCGCCGGCCCTGATGGCGCGGCGAGCCACGTCACGGTATCCTCCTGCCCCATACTCACGACGCGCTGGACGACCGGCGCCATGGGCACACCGGCGCAGGCGGTCGGGACGAGCAGACTTCCTGGTGAGGCCGGCTGTACAGTCGCTGCCGTCGCCATCGCCGTCGCCGTCGTTGTCACCCCTACAGTCACTGTTGCCGTGGTTGTCACCCCTACAGTCACTGTTGCCGTGGTTGTCGTTCCTACGGTTGTCGTTCCTACGGTTGTCGTTCCCGCGGTTGTCGTTCCTACGGTTGTCGTTCCCGCGGTTGTCGTTCCTACGGTTGTCGTTCCTACGGTCGTCGTTCCCGCGGTCGTCGTTCCCGCGGCCACCGTCGCCGTAACCGTCGGGACCGTGGCCGTTGGGGTGGTCGCCGGTGTTGTCGCCGTCGCCGGTGCGGTCGCCGGTGTTGTGGTCGTGACTGGCGTTGTCGTCAGCGTAGGCGCCGGTGCGGGCGATACAGGCTGGACACGCCCATCGTCGACCAGCGCGCTCTGCTGCCCCAGCACGCCGCAGCTATTGAGCCCCGCGACTCCGTACGCGACGCGCTGCCCTGAGACATCGTCGACCGTCATCGTCGTCTGGCCGGCCGGGACATGCGTCACCTGTAGCACGGTTTGTTCGGCGATCAGGGGATCGATACGGTACTGTATGATCGTCCAGCCGCCGCTGGCAGGGGCGCTCACCGTACCTGATACCCCTGGCGCTCCTGGCGCCCACGACAGGGTATCACGCTGTCCGACGCCGACAACCTGCCGGATCACCGGCGCGGGCGGGAGAGCGCCACAGACGGAGATGGCTAGCGCGCCGGACACCGGCGCGGGCGTCGGCGCCGCGCCGATGGCCACTGAGCTGCCAACGGCCTGAGACGCGCGGCCCGCCAGGACAAGAGTATCGTCGAGCCCGAACAGGGAGATTGGCGGATGGTAGCGGTACAGCATGCGAACGGTCACGGACGCGGCGGACGCACCCGCATCGGGGCTATACAGGAGAGTGTTCGGGGTCGGGACCGCGACCGCGCCGGGCGCCGCGCAATGCGAGAAGATATATCTGTCCCGTACCATGGGAGGCGCACTGCCGCAGACGCCCGTCGGCCCGTAAATGTCGATCTGGCCGATACCACAGGGGTCCAGGCTACCGGCGCCGACGACGGCCTTGACGATGTCGCCCGCGGCGATTGCTCGCGTCCCTCCCGTGGCGGCTGACTGGGCCGCGCCGTTGACGGCCGATGTCACCGCCATCGTCGCGCCGACGTAGTCGACCAGATCGACGGCTCCGATCAGGATAGCAACCGCTGCCACGACGTAAAAAATCGCCTCCGGACGCGTCCAACCGGAGACACCGCGCTTGCCGCCGCGAGTGGCGATACTCATAGGCAACCTATTCTTCTTTTTTGCTCCCCACTGGAGTAAGTATCCCCCAAACACGGACAACGCGCGACGGATGATGCGCTCTCTCAGGTCATGTCGTGCTCAGGGCAGCGCCAAAGCACCCTCACCCCCGACCCCTCTCCCGCAGTCGGGAGAGGGGTCGGGGGTGAGGGTGCTCCCTCTCGCTTGTCGCACAGGAGAGGGGACTGGGGAGTGAGGACTGCCTTGGGCTCTCCCGCCTGCTATCCCGTGTTGCGCACGCCGGCAGCGATGCCGCGGATGGTCAGGGCCAGGACGTGCTCGCGCGCGTTGCGCTCGTCGGGCGCCAGATCGGGGCGGCGCAGGGCGCGCAGCTCGCGCACCTGGATGTAGCTGAGGGGATCGACGTAGGGATTGCGCCGGTCGATGGTGTCGCGCAGTTGCGGCGCGACGTCCAGCAGCCGCCGGTAGCCCGTGATGCGCAGGATGGCCCGCTCGCCGCGCACGTACTCGTCGCGGATCAGGCCGTAGATATGCGCCGAGACCGCGCGATCCTCCACCAACGCCGCGTACTCCGCGGCAATGGTCATATCGGCCTTGGCCATGGCCATCTGGATGTTGTCGATCAGGGTGCGGAACGGCGGCCAGTCCCGGTACATGCGGGCCAGCGCGTCCCACCCGTCGGGCATGCGCTCGCCGACCGCATGGAGGGCGCGGCCAACCGGGTACCAGCCGGGAACGACGTGCCGGCTCTGCATCCACGAGAACACCCAGGTGATGGCCCGCAGGTCCTCCAGGCGGCGCGTGGCGCGGCGCGCGGCCGGGCGTGAGCCGATGTTGAGGCGCGAGATCCAGGCCATCGGCGTGGCCTGCTCAAAGTAGGGCAGCAGGCCGGGATCGTCGATCAGGTCCCGGTAGCCCCGGTAGGCGGCCGCCGAGACCTGCTCCATCAGGGGTGCCCAGACCTCCTCGTCGTGGGAGGAGAGCACGCCCCCATCGCGCAAGGTCACCAGCAGCACGGCCGAGAGCGTGGTCTCCAGGTTGCGCCGGGCGATGGGCGGCAGCCCATACTTCTGGTCGATCACCTCACCCTGCTCCGTGATGCGGATGCGCCCGTTGACCGAGCCCGGCGGGCTGGCCATGATGGCCTCGTGCGACGGGCCACCACCGCGGCCCACGGCCCCGCCGCGTCCGTGGAACAACTCCAACCGCACGCCGTGCCGCGCCGCGACCAGCGCCAGGCGCTGCTGCGCCTGGTACAACTCCCAGGTCGAGGTGACCACGCCGCCGTCTTTGGCGCTGTCGGAGTAGCCGAGCATCACCATCTGCATGTCGCCCTGCGCGGCCACGGCGGCGCGGTAGGCCGGGTGGGCCAGCAGGCCATCGAGCAACTCGTGGGCCCGGCGCAGGTCCTCCACCGTCTCGCACAGGGGCGCCACGGGCAGCAGGCCCAGCGGTCGCGCCAGCAGATGCGCGGCCAGGATGTCCTCCACGGCCGTGCTCATGCTGACGATCAGCACGCGGATGGCCTCGGGCGTGTGCCCGCGCCGCGCCGCGCGCGCCGCCTGCAGCAGGCCGATGGCCTGCGCGCCGGGACCGGACGCGGCGAGCCCATCGCGGGCCGCCAGCAGGTCGGGCGGGTCGGCCAGCAACCGGTCGAGCAGGACGCGACGCTGCTCCGAGGTGGCAGTGCTCCAGGGGTGCGGTTCCGTGTTCAAGCCCCGCGCCGTCAAGAGGGCGTCGAGCGCGTGGTGGACGTCGTCGCGGTGCAGGCGCAGGTCCAGCGGCAGCAGGTGCAGCCCGAACAGCCCGACCTGCGCGATTAGCGTGCCCAGGCGTCCGTCCAGCAGCGCGCGGTCCGGTTCCTGGTCCAATCCTGCCGCCACGGCGCGCAGGTCGGACAGCAGGTCCTCGGCGCGCTGGTAGGCGGCGGCATGGTCGGGCGAGGGCGGGCGCGGGACGCCGTGGACGCGGTCGAGGGCCAGGCTCAACTTCTGCCAGATGAAGGAGAGCTTGCGGCGGTACGGCTCGTCGCGGTTGCGCTCGCCGATCTGCTGCGCGTAGTCGGGCATGGCCTCCTCATCGGCCGCGATCGAGCGCAGCAGCTCGGCCGGCGCCTCGTGCAGCCGCGTCGACTGGCTGAAGGCCGTGGCGAGGCGGCGCACGCGCTCGCGGTACCGCGCCAGGGCCAGTCCCTGCTGCAGCCCCAGCGTCGCGGTGAGGACGGCGCCCGTGACGTGGGGGTTGCCGTCGGCGTCGCCGCCGATCCAGCTGGCCATGCGCAACAGCGGGGACACGGACCACTCCTGATCGGGATACGCGGCGCGCAACTCGCGCTCCAGGGCGCGGTGCGCCGCGGGCAGCTCGTCGAACAGCACCGATTCGACATAGTACAGGGCGCCCTTGACCTCGTCGAGCACCTCCATGGGGTGGGAGCGCGCTTCGTCGGTGCGCCACAACAACAAGACCTGGCGGTAGATGTCGTCGGTCACCTCGTCCTCTTCCTCCGGGGTCAGGCGCTCGCGCTCGAGGCGGTCGAGGAGGTTGGCGATGGCGCGCTGCTTGGTCAGGATCGAGGCGCGGGTGGCCTCGGTGGGGTGCGCCGTCAGCACCAGCTCGATGTGCATGGCGTCCAGGGCCTGCCGCACCTGCGTGGCGCTGACGCCCCGCTCGGCCAGCTCGCGCACGGTGGCGGCCAGGGAGAACGGCTGCGCCTGGCGCTGCCCCTTCAGGGCATAGGCGCGTCGTCGGCGCACGCGTTGCTGCTGCTCGGCGATGTTGACGAGGCCGAAGTAGGCGGAGAAGGCGCGCACTAGCGCACGGGCCTGCGGGGACGTCAGATCCCCGACGAGGGCGCGCAACTCGTCGCGCTCCGCGGCGCTGCGCGTCGCGCGCAGGCTCTTGGCCAGGGCGCGCACGCGTTCTTCGAGGTCGAACAGATCCGACCCCTCGGCGGCGGAGATGACGCGGCCCAGGAGGTCGCCGAGCAGGTGGACGTCCTCGCGCAGGCGCACCGTCTTATCCTGCCTCTCATGCGTCGCCTGCTCCGGACTGTCGTCCCCCGCCGGGATCGCCTGTCGAGGCGTGTCGTCGTTACGAGTGGTCATGCCCTGCGTGCCTCCCTCGTCCGTTGCCGCATATCATGTGATGGAGGTGGGGGCGAGCGCGGCCCTCCAGGTGAGGTGGAAGATGGACGCGGCAAGCCCCGCGACGGTGCAACTCGGCACGACGGCGTGTCATGTGTCGCGGCTCTACGATGACTGTTGCGCGCAGCGCCGCGCGCCTAACCCAGTTCAGTATAACCGCCCACCCCGGCTTCTTTGTGCGCTATCGCTCGCAATGCTACCCTATGCCCATGGATGATGTTGTGATCCGATCTCCCCGCGCGGGCGATGAGGACGAGTTGACCCATTGCTGGCTCGACGCGGAGAGTGAGGGCGCCCGCAACGTGGCGGCGGTCGCGGCGCTGTATGACCAATGGGCGCAGGGCCGTCCCGGCCGCTATGCGCTGATCGCCGGGGGTGGGGTACGGGCGACCGTCGACGGCGCCGCGGCGGCGCGCGACGCCGTGCTGGCACTCCCCAGCGCCGTCGCAAGCGCGCTCGTCGTCGCCCTATGGCCACAAGAGGGCTGGCGTCATCCCCGCCTGGTGATCGAGGCCTATCGCCGCACGAATGCCCCTGCCCCTGCCCCTGCCCCTGCCCCTGCCGAGCTTGATAGGCCGTTCCTATCCGATCCGCTGCTGCGCGGATTCCTGTTGGCGGAGCGGTTGCACGGCACAACGCTCTCCGGGCAGGGGACAGGGATAGCCACCGACTCGGACGCGCAAGCGCACCCCTACCTCCTGATCAAAGACGGCGTTGTGCTGGCGCGCTACAAGCGCGTGACACAAGCGCGGCAGGCCGTGGCCGCGGCGCTGCCTCCGCTGGCCCCCGTCATCTTCACCTCGCTGCGCCTGGGCAGCCTCGGCCCGTTCAGCCTGATGGTCCAGCAAGCGTTGCTGGACGAAGTAGGCGCCTGACGCCTGACGCCTGACGCCTGACGCCTGACACCTGACACCTGACACCTGACACCTGGCACCTCTCTACTGCCCGTTCGCCAGCGCCTGCTCCAGGTAGGTCTCCGGCGCATAGGGCGGGTCGCCGCCGATGTGGCCGTGGACGACCGAGGCGATGCGCGCGGCGAGCTCGGCGCGGCGCCGGTCGTCGAGGCTGTAGCGCCGGCCCAGGAAATCGCGGATCAGGGCCTTGTCTTCAGGACTGAGTTGTCCGACTCGCGGAGAGTCCTGCGCCGCCGGATAGGTCTGTGCCGCGGCCCCGGCCCACCCCGTCCCGTTTCCGTAGGGCGAGGAGGGAGTCCCGCCCGCGGCAAGGACCTGCTCCAGGTAGCGCGCGGCCTGGAAGGGCAACGGCGGGGCTCCGCCGACGTGGCTATGCACGAGGGCGGCGATGCGCGCGGCCAGTTGTTCCCGTTTCTGTTCGGTGAGCCCGTAGCGCCGAAGGAAGTCGCGGATCAGCGCCTCATCCTCGCGCGTCAACCCCACCAGCGCCATGGGCGGAGCCGCGGGCATCGTCGCGGAGGATCTATCGGGCGACGCAAAGGGCGCCGCACCGATGCCCGTATTTATGTTTATGCCCGTGCCAATCGGCGGCATCAGCGGCCGCGCCGCGAGAGGCGTCGACGACGAAGGCAGCGAGGCCAGGGAGCCCTCGCGGCCTTCCTTGACCACGATCGTCCCGGCCATCAGGTCGCCCACGCGGCGCGAGCGCCGGTCGATGATCATGCAGATAAGGCCGACGGCGTAGAGGCCGGGCAGCACGTCGACCATGCGCAGAACGTTGCGGATGACCACGGCAAACGGCGTGACGGGGTAGCCGTTGGCGCGGATAACGCGCGCGCGCTGCGATCTCTTGCCGGGAGTCTGCCCGTTCCAGATGATCTCGAAAAAGATATAGTAGCCCAGGAACGTCACGGCGACGCCCACGTAGCCGACGGCGGCCACGACGTAGCCGACCGTGGAGCCCATCCCCGAGCCGATGGCGATGATGACGGCAAACGCCACCAAGATACATGCTATGATAGCGGTGTCGATGAGGGTGGCCAGGAAGCGCGTGCCCACCCCCGCGATGGGCAGCCCGACGACGACGCTCTCCGGCGTCTCCAGCGCATAGATGTCGTACATATGTCCCCTGAGTGTCCGCACTGCAATGCTAAGGATCGCGACGCCAATGACAGTCGACGAGTTCGTGGCCGCGCACCGGCCGGCCTGGCAGCGCCTGGAAGACCTGTTGCGCCAGATGCGGGGCGGCCGCTTGCGCGGCATGAGCGAGGACGACGTGCTGGCCCTCGGACACCTCTATCGCCAGGCGACCTCCGACCTCGCCGTGGCCCGGCGCGACTACCCCTACGACCGCGTCGCCCCCTACCTCAACGGCCTTGTCGCCCGCGCCCACGCGCTGGTCTACCGCGACGAGGCCGTGGACACGTCACGCCTGGCACTATTCTACCGCGAAACCTTCCCGCGCGCCTTCCGGGATACGCTCCCGTTCACCACCGTCGCTTTCCTGCTGACCCTCGTGCCCGCGATCATCTGCTTCATCGTCTGCGTCGGGACGCCCGACGCCGCCCTCGTGCTCTTGCCCGGCACGGCGGAGCAACTGCTGCCCGTCGTCCAGTCGCACCACCTGTGGTTCAACAACAGTCCGGGCGGGTCGGAATCCACCGTCTCCGCGTTCATCATGACCAACAACATCCAGGTCTCGCTGCTGGCCTTCGCGGGCGGGGCCCTGTTGGGGCTGCTGAGCCTCTACGTGCTGGTCTTCAACGGCATCATGCTGGGGACCATCGCCGGCGTGGTGCAGCACTACGGGCTGAGCCTGGGCCTGTGGTCATTCATCGCCGCGCACGGCGTGATCGAGCTCTCGGTCATCTTCATCTCGGGCGGCTGTGGCTTGCAACTGGCCTGGGCCATCGTGCATCCGGGGCTGCGCACGCGGGGCGAGGCCGTCCTGCTGTCCGGCCACCGCGCCCTGATCCTGATTCTGGGAGCGGTCCCGCTGCTAATCGTGGCGGGGACCCTGGAGGGCTTCCTCTCGCCGTCGCCCGCCCCCGCCCTGCTCAAGCTCGGGGTGGGTCTGTTCACCGGCGTGCTGCTCTACGGCTACCTCTTCAGTGCGGGCCGCCCGCGCCGCGCCCGCCGCTCGCTCCTCGTCGCCCCCTCGGCAAGCGGATGAGCATATGAACCTGACTGGGGCCGCGAGGGCATAAGGAACAGGCTATCGTCGCGGGTGCGTAGCGTCCCTGGTCAAGGAGGTTGGCGCGGATCGTCATTCGCTCCGCATCGTTGAGGCGTAGCAGGAACATGGTGGCACGCCCGATGGCGGTCAGCGGCTCGATGAACGCCTTGTTCAAGCGGAAATGCCGTGCCCAACGCGCGGTGCGGGGATTAAAGAGAGGTGTCAGCGTGCCAGTCGCGGGATCGAGAGAAGCAATGTTCGGTCCCTTGAAGCGATTGCACTGGAAACAAGCGTAAGCCAGGTTCGCAAACGTGGTTTCGCCCCCGTGCTGTGCCGGGATGACATGATCGGGCTCGTGCGGCGCCAGCGTTTCCGTGTCCGGCATGCCGCAGTACTCGCAGCAGCCCTCGGCGCGCTCACTCACGGCGCGACGGAGCGCAGCGGTGACGCGCTCGCTCACGCGGACGCTGGTTGCGTCTCCGGCCGTGGCAGACGCGAACGGATGAGCATCACGATGCGGTCCAGTAGCACCAGTTGGTCTAACTCCTCGCTTTCTTCGGGGGAGAGCATCCCACCGGCATTCTTGTGGAGCAACTCACGCACGCGTGCGATTGTCCTGTCAGACAATCGGAACGCCGCGATTTCCTCCACTGAGGGAGCGTGAGCGAAGAACTCGGCGACCTCCTCGGTTGGGCGCGCTAGCGATGCCTGACTCATGATCGTTCTCCTCTTTACGCGCTACATGTTGTGGTTCAATAGCTCGCATAACCGCTACATGTAGTGGCCAAACAAAAAGTGCAAAGATAGAGGTATCTTTTATCCCCTATGCGTCTCCATCCATTTTACTCCCATCAAGATAGGTACTCAAGCAAACGCCCAGCGCCATAGTGGCATGCCGCGAGAGCAGGAGAGGCTGTGCTACTCGTCCATCGCGAAGACGCTGCTGGCGCTGTGGTAGAGCCAGGCGTGGACCATCCAGCCGGTGCTGGGGATGAACTGGCCGTGCGCCGAGGCGCAGGACGCCTGGTCGTGGATGGGCAGAATGGCGTTGCCCGAACTGGCCACGCAGATATTGATGTGCCGGTGCCAGCTGGCCATGGAGAAGGGGAAGATCGCGGCGAGCTGCCGGGCCGTGGTGCGCAGCGGCATGTAGTACATCACACCATCGAGCGCCATGCGGCCTCCCGCCCGGTTGTAGACCAGGATGGGCGGCGTGGCCGCGTTGAAGCCATGGAGGCGTAGATCGCGCAGGTAGGCCGGGTTGATGTAGTGGTAGCCCTGGCCGGCCACGTACAACACGGGCATGGTGTAGTAGCCGGCGCCCTGCGCGGCGCCCACATCGCGGTATCTGGCCGTGGCCGCCCGGGCGACGCTCAGCTTGTGGTACACGTCGCTCAACTCCGACCAGGTGGGAGCCTTGCAGGTGGTCGGGTACATCTGCATCTCCAGCGCCCCCTCGACCATGTCCATCGGCGCAGTGACGGGGCCGTTGGTCGGCGTACACATGTCCATGCCGGACCCGGAGGAGCGAGCGGACTGTCCTGTCGCGGGAATGAAGGACACGTCCCGCGCGTCCGCCTCGTCCGCCAGGATGGAGGCCGCCAGCGACACCGCGGCGCCGCTCGAGTGGGCGGCGGAGGCGGCCGTCACCCTTGTGGGCGGGGTTGAGACCGCCGTAAAACCGGCGATAAAGAGGGCCGCCGCCCCGGCGACGCCCACCAGGGGACGCCACCCCATCCGCATCTCCGCCGTCTCCCGCATCGCTGTCGTCATGTCGTTTCGTCGAGCATCCGTGCCCATGGATCTGTCCCCTTTCTGTTCTGGCCTTGGCATAGTTATGTAGAGCCGGTTCTGCTTGACGGTTTAAGTGTCCAGTAGGCGTAACACCGTCAAGCTCGTGTAAACAGCGTCTTATCCCGCGCCTGCCTCCATCAACAATGTCGATGGTGACGATTGGGTTTGCGTCGTTGAAAGAGCTCACCTCTTGCTGCACAAGATCACTATTGAACGTGCCAGGCCCCAAAATGGTCGTGTCGGGCCAGAACGTGACAATGTTGTGATCCGATGACCGCTGAGTTTTCCACCACGGCAACCTCCTGCCCTTAAGGTCCATGTCCTACGAGAATGGTAGCACAACGTCGTTCACAAACGACTCCCGTTCACGGACGCACACGAAAGGCTCCTTTCGTGGTAACATATACGTATACGTACACGTTTTGCCTACGACGAAGGAGCCTGTTTATCGATGCGCATCGGGGAAGCGGCGGCGCGGCTGGGAGTCACGGCGCGCACTATCAAGTACTACGAGGAGTTGGGGCTGCTGACGCCCGATCGCTCCGGCGGCAACTATCGGGACTACGATGAGGAAGACCTGGAGCGCGTCGAGCGCATCCAGGATCTGCAGCGCCTGGGCTACTCGCTCGCGGCGATCCGCGAGTTGCTGAAGTATCGACGCCCGGCGGAGGCGGATGAGAGCGGCCGCCGACGCCTGCGTGTCGCCGACCTGGAGGCGGCCACGCGCGCCCTGGAAGACCAACTGGCCGGCGCGCGGGACCGGCTGGCGCGGGCGCGCGCCGAGGTGGAGCGCGGGGAGCGGCTCGTGGCCGAGCTCGAGGCCGACATTGCCCGCTTCCACGAGGCATTGGCGCAGCGGCGAGCCGGCGCGCGCGAGGGACGGCGGGTGAAGGCATGAGACGATTTGCTCTGCTCTCGCCCGCCGTGTCGGCAGCACCCATTGCACCAGCAGCACCCATTGCGCCCGCGACCCCTGGCGCGGCCGCCGCGCCCGCCGCGCCCGCCAAGTCCACGGCCGTTGCCCAGAGGTCTGTCGCCCTGCCCCATACGGCAGGACCGTCCCCCGAGGCGGCCCCGAGCAGCCAGTTGGCAGGCGCCTTTGCCCTGGACGACAAGCACCTGTTGCGCAGCGTCAATAGCCTGGCCTTCCCCATCATCGTGGAGAACCTCTTCCAGACCATGCTTGGTATCGTGGACCTGATCATGGTGGGCAAGCTGGGAGCCGTGGCCATCGCCGGCGTCGGCACGGCGCTGCAGATCATGTTCATCGTGCTCGCCGCGCTAGCCGCCGTCGCTATCGGGACCACCGTGCTGGTGGCGCGCGCCATCGGCGCCGACCAACCGGGCGAGGCCGCGCACGCCATCAAGCAATCGCTCGTGCTGGGCGTGGCGTTGGCCACGGTGATAGCGGTGCTCGGGCATATCTTTGCCCATCCGGTCATCGCCCTGCTCGGCGCGACGCCGCCGGTGGTGCAAGCGGGCGGCGACTACCTGGACATCGTGTCCGTGACATCGGTCGTGCTGGTCATCCAGCTCGTCTGCTCGGCCGCGCTGCGCGGGGCAGGCGACACGCGCATGCCGATGGTGGTGACGGGGCTGGTCAACATCGTCAACATCGCCGTGGCCTACGCCCTCATCTTCGGCCACTTTGGCCTACCCGCCCTCGGCGTGGTCGGGTCCGCCTGGGGCGCCAGTGTCGCGCGGGGCATTGGCGCCCTCGTGCTGCTCGCGCTGCTGGCCCGCGGTCGTCGACCGGTGAGCGTGCGCGGCCGCGACGGCTGGCGTCCCGACGCCGCGGTGATGCGCCGCATCGTCCGCATCGGGCTGCCCGCCATGATCGAGCAGGGGCTGATGAACGGCGGCATGCTGATCTACTCCGTGTTCGTGATCGACATGGGCACGGCGGTCTACGCCGCGCAGCGCATCACCTTCAACGCGCTCAACATCTCGTTCATGCCGGGCCTGGGCTTCGGGCTGGCCGCCACCACGATGACCTCGCAGGCGCTGGGCGCGCGACGCCCCGATCTCGCCCGCCGCTCGACCTGGATCTCGGTCTGGCTGGCCATGGCCTGGATGTGCGTCATGGGCGTGCTGCTGTTCTTTTTCGGCGATCCGGTCATGCACCTGTTCAGCAACGACCCCACCATCGACCGCGTGGGAACGGACGCCCTGCGCGTGATCGCCCTGTCGCAGCCGTTCCAGGCCCTGGGTCAGGTCATGGCGGGCAGCCTGCGCGGGGCGGGCGACACGCGCTTCCCCATGGTGGCGACGGGGTTGGCCGTCTGGCTGGTGCGCCTGCCCTTCGGCTGGCTCTTCGGCGTGCCGCTGCACGGGGGGCTGCCCGGCCTCTACATCTCAAACGTCCTGGACTCCGCCGCGCGCGCCGTGGCCACCTACGCGCGCTTCCGGCGCGGCAAGTGGCTCAAGTTGCGCCTCTAACGGAGGCGCGGCTACAAAGCCTGGTGGTCGGGCATGGCCTGCGACTAAAGTCGCATGGCAGGGACCGGACACTGAAGTGTCTGCAGAGGCTCACACAGACATCAGGTTATGTCAGTCAAGCTGTGCCAGGTAGGGACGTGTGCAACACGTCCCTACCCAATACGACTGTCCTGCTGCGAGAACGACACGGTCCGGGCCTACCGCTGCGGGCCTACCGCTATGGACCCACGCGCACCAGGAGCCGCGCCGCGGCGGTCGCGCCGCGCCTCCCGCTCGTCGCCGTCGCTTCCAACAGCACCAGCCCGCTGTGCCCCGGCCGCAGCAGCGCCGCCGGCAGCGGGACCGCCAGCGCCAGCAGGCCGGCCCTATTGGCCCGCCCGTGGTAGACGTAAACGGTCCGTCCCACGCGATAGCCGTTCGCCCAGCCCCCGAGCGCGGCGCCCAGGACCACTCGCAGCGTCACCGCCGCCCCCGGCTCGGTCAGGATCGCCACGTGCGCCCGCGCCATCACCGGATGGGGACGCGCCCGCGTCGGCATGATCAGCCGCAGCGTCGCCGCCGCCAGCCCCACCAGCAGCGCCGGGTGGGCGCCCCGCGCCGCCGTCACCCGGAACGCGGCGGTGACGAGGCCGCCCGCCCCGCATTCCTGCCGCGTGACCGCCACCACGCGCACCGTCCCCACCCGCGCCGTGGAGGGCACGGGGAAGACCAGCTGGGCGTGCCCATACTTGTCGGCCTTGAAGGCGAAGCGCACGCCGTGGGGGACGGGCAGACCGGCCAGGGCCAGCAAGACGGGACCGGGGACGGCGCCGCCGGTGGGGCCGGTCATCAGCGCCGCCTCGGCGGGGTAGGTGGCCGTGGTGATGATCGTCACCTCCAGCCGCGTATCATGGGCAGCGGTCAGGCTGATGGTCTCCACGCCTCCCTGGCGCACGGTGGAGTTGACGGCCACGCTCAGGAGGCACGGCGGCAGGGGCGCGAGGGGCGTGTGGGTCGCCGTGGCCACGGGCGCGACCGTGGTGGTGGCGCCGGGCAAGGCGGTGGTCGAGGCCGTGGCCGTGACCGTCGGCGTATTCGTCGGAGTTGCGCTCGGTGTGCTGGTCGCCGTCGTCGGCGGCGTGTTGGCCGGCGTATTCGGCGGCGTGTTGGTCGCTGTGCTCGTCGCGGTCGCGGTTGTCGTGTTGGTCGCTGTGCTCGTCGCGGTCGCGGTTGCGGTGCTCACTGCGGTGGTATTGGTGGGCGTGCTGGTGGCCGTGCTCGTGCCCGTGGCGGTACTGGTCGTCGTCGCGGTATCGGCGGGCATGCTCGTCGCCGTGTTGGTAGCCGTACTCGTCGCGGTATTGGTAGCCGTGCCGGTGGCCATGTTCGTGGCCGTGTTCGTGGCCGTGTTCGTGGCCGTGTTCGTGGCTGTGTTCGAGGGCGTGCTGGTCGCTGTGTTCGAGGGCGTGCTCGTAGTCGTCGCGGTCTCCGTGGGCGAGTTGGTGGCTGTGCTGGTGGCGGCTGGCTGCAGCATGTCATCCCACGCGCCGATGTCGCAGAACATCAGGTTGCGCGGGAAGCCGCGCTGGTCGACCCCGTTGACCGGCGGCGACGCGCAGGCGGCCGGGTCGGCGGCCCGTATGGCTGGACTGCCCTCGGCCAGCGCCTCGGTCAAAGTCGGCCCGCCGTTGTTGGCCACCGGCAGCAGCCGCGGGTCCTGGCCAAGGATGTCGCCGGGACCCACCACGTAGCCCGCGCCCCTGGGGTCGGTCTGGATCAGGTTGTGGCCGCCCGAGCGCACCGAGCCGCTGATGTCGGTGGTGGCCGTCATTGCGCCCGCGGCCTGCGTGTCGCCGGCCACGATGGTGTTGGTCAGCGTGGCCGTGCCCGTGATCAGCGCCACGCCCCCGCCCGCTCCGGACAGGCCCGTCTGATTGGCGTTGATCGTCACGTTGGTGGCGCTGAGCGCGCCGCTAGTGGCGATGCCGCCGTCCCCGCCGCCCAGGAGGCTGCCACCGGTGCTGTTGCCCGTCAGGGTGTCGTTGGCCAGCACGGCCGTCCCGGCGTTGTTGAGGCCGCCGCCATCCCCGCCGGTCCCGGTCGTGGATAGCGCGGTCGTGTTGCTCAGCACGTCACTGGCCCGCAGGTCGAGGGCGGCGCCCTGCTCATTGTCGATGCCGCCGCCGTTGCCGCTCGCGCTGTTGCTCAGCACCATGGTGTCCGTCAGCGTCGCCGTGCCAGCAAAGTTGGCTAGGCCGCCGCCGGTCGCCGCGCGGTTGCTAATCAGTTCGCCTCCGTTGATGACCAGCGTCGCCTGATTGTAGATGCCGCCGCCGCTACCGCTGGCGTTGGTATTGCTGAGCACCGTGGTGTCGGTCAGCATCGCCGTGCCGGCTGCGTTAGACAAACCGCCGCCGATGCCCCTGGAGCTAGCGTTGCCCGCGATGCTGCCCCCCTCCACACGCAGGGTCGCCTGGTTGTAGATGCCTCCGCCGCCGTTGCCAGTGATGGCGCTGGTGTTGCTGAGCACCGCCGTGTCCGTCAGCGTCGCCGTGCCAAGGTTGGCCAGGCCGCCGCCCACGCCCGCAGCGGTGTTGCTGATCAGCGCGCTCCCGCTGATGGCCAGCGCGCCGAAGTTCAGGATGCCGCCGCCGTTCCCCCCCGAACTAGCGTTGCCATCGCGGATGATCAGGTTGTTCAGCGTCGCCTGCACGCCGCTGTTGATGGCGAAGACACTGCTGTTGCCGCCGCCGCTGACCGGCTGTGTCGCGGCGGTGGAGGTGTTGATGGTCAGAGACTTGTCGATAGTGATCTGGCCACTGGTCAGGACGATAGGTCCTAACTCATTCTGAAAGGTGATCAGGTCGCCGGGATTCGCGCTGGCGACCGCCTGGCGCAAGGAGCCCGTCCCACTATCATTCCTGTTAGTGACGATGAGCGTGGCGGCTGGCCGGACCGTCGCGGCGCGTGGCCCACGCGTCCCATGTGCGGTCCATGCTCCCGCCGCGTGCGTGGCGAACGACAGCATGCCCCGATCGGCCGGGGGCGACAGCGGCCGCGGCAAGGGCGCCAGGTTCGGGCGCGGCAATAGGGGCAGGCGCGGCAGGCGTACCATCTGGGGCAACTGGTCCGGCGCGAGGCGCGACATAGGCCGGATGAACGGCAGGCGCGCGAGGTGCGGCAGGGGCCGCATGGCCTGCCGCCGTGGCATGTGTGGGGTGGGTTGGATGGACGGTATCCGCGCGAGGCGCGGCAGGGCCGGCACGGGTGGAACGCGGAGCAGCGCCATCGCTGGAAAGAGGCGCGCCGGGTGAGACGGCGCCGGCCGACGCAAGGGATGCGCCGCGACGCCCCACGCCCGGTTCCGCCCCCGCGTTGCACCAGGGACGGGCGGGACGCCCGCGCCCCCAGACCGAGACGACAGAGCCCCCGAGCTCGCGACGCCTGAAACCCGTCCGGCGGCCGGCGAGGGCACGCCGATGGGCCGCGCGACGCGTGATGTGGCCGGCCCGGTCGCGGCGCCCGTGGCCACGACGGAGCGCGGCGCGCCCGTGGCCGCGGCGGAGCGGGGCGCGCCCGTCAGCGCGCCCGAGAGGATCAGCGTGGCGGCCAGCAGGCCGGCGCCCCAACGCTCCCGCCGCCGCGACGGCACGCCGCTCGTGCCTGGTACCTGCCTGTCCTCGCCTGTCCGCGCGTCGGGTTGCTCGTTCATCGGTCCTTGCTCCTCTCGTCCTCAGCGGCACAAGCGTCCCGCGCCTGCCCTGATTATCGTCCCCGCTCACGCCACCGGTCCCACGGACCGCATGCCGCGCTAGGCCGGACCACACAAGTACCATTACGGCCTTTAACGGCCTTCTTGCTGTCAGTAACTCCAACAGCCCCGTCGTGGGCGACGAATCGCTCACCAGGGAGCCCGTTGCGCGTGTCGCGGATACTATATACGGGTTGTCTATCATGACGTGCCGGCTCCATTCACGACCATTCATGATGTTATGACAACACCGTTGATCGGCTGTTGTCGCGCCCACGCGCCCCGTACACTGACAGTGATGGTGATGCCGCGTTCCCACGATTCGGTCGCGCCCGATTGCTACTCCTGCGCGCGGTTTGCGCCCGGCTGTCCTACACTACACAGGGGCGCGACAACCTGCCGCGCCGGGGGATAACCGTCGCGCGACGCGTGTCGCGCGTCGTGCCGGGAGGATAGGCTGCCGTGGCCATGATCGGGCGCCTTGTGGTGCGCTACCGCTTTGCCGTGATCGTCTGCTGGTTACTGCTGACGGCCGTGTGCGTCAGAGCGTTCCCGTCGCTGTCCAGCCTGGTCAATAGCGACAACAGCTCGTTCCTGGCCGCCTCGTCGCCGGTCTTGCACGCCATCGGACTGGCTAACCCGTTCCAGCCTTCCAACCTGGTGTCGGCGCAAATCGTGGCCGTGCGCGACGGCGCCCCGCTCACGGCGGCCGACGACGCGGCTCTGACGCGCCTTGAGGGCGACGTCGGCCGCCTGGCGCGCGTGACACTGGTGCGCGACCAGGGCGCCTCGCGCGATGGCCATGCCCATAAGGTCCTCGTCGCGGTGAACGTGACGGCCTCCAGCAAGGAGGGCGGTCAGGTCGTCGACGGTGTGCGTCACGCCTTTACCGCGTCCTCCATCCCCGCTGGCCTGGCGCTGCACTTTACGGGGCAACTGGCCTCCAGCTACGACAACCAGCACGCCTCCAATCGCGCCCAGCGCGCCACCAACCTGCTGTCCTTCCTGGTCATCATCGTGCTGCTGCTGCTGGTGTTCCGCGCCCTGTTGGCTCCGCTAATCACCCTGTTCCCAGCCGCGCTGACACTGATCCTGGCCGGCCCGGTCATCGCCAAAGCCTCGCAGCTCGGCCTGCAGGTGTCGAGCGTGACGCAGATCATCCTGACCGTGCTGGTGCTCGGCGCGGGGACCGACTACGGCCTCTTCCTGACCATGCGCGTGCGCGAGGAGTTGCGCCGCGGGCTGTCCCCGGCCGAGGCGGTGGTGCGCGCGGTCGAGCGCGTGGGCGAGTCGATCCTGTTCTCGGCCGGCACGGTCGTGGTGGCCCTGCTCTCGCTGCTGTTCGCCACCTTCGGCATCTACCACAGTCTGGGACTCGGCCTGGCCATCGGCGTGGCCCTGATGCTGCTGGCGGCCCTGACCTTGCTGCCGGCGCTGCTGGCCGTGGCCGGTCCTGCCGCGTTCTGGCCGTCCAACGTGACGGCGGGGACGGAGCGCACGGGCCTATGGGGCCGCCTGGCCGGCCAGGTGGTGCGGCGTCCCGTCCTCACCCTGGCCCTGGGCACGGCGCTGTTCGGCGCGCTGGCCCTGCTGGCGACAGGGTACGCGCCGGGCGGCTTCAACGGGGCCGTCACCGGACCGGCGGGCAGCGACTCGGCGCAGGGCACGGACGCGCTCAACAGGCACTTCCCGGCCGCGGTGGCCCGACCGACCGACGTGTTGCTGCGCTTCCGCGCCCCGGTCTGGAACAGTCTGACGGTGGTGCAGCGCGCCGAGGACGGTCTGGGCAGGCAGAGCGTCTTCAATTCCGTCAACGGGCTGCTCAATCCCAACGGCCGGGCCATCGCGACGGATCGGCTCGCGCAAGCCTATGCACGGTTCGGCCCGCCGAATAAGCTGCCGCCGACTCCACTGCCGGCCGTTGCGCTGTTCGTCTCGCCCGCGACCTACAGCAGCTACCGCGCGCTGGCGCAGTTCGTCAGCCCAGACGGGCGCACGGTGGAGTTCTACACCAAACTCGCGGCCGGCGATCCCGGCAGTACCACGGCGCTGCAGGCCATGCCCTCCGTGCGGCAGGCGGTCGACGAGGTAGCACGGTCGGTGGGGGCGGTCGACAGCGGCGTCACCGGCCAGGCCGCGGTCGGCTACGACGTGAGCCATGCCTCGGATACGGATCTGGGGCATATCGTGCCCGTGGTGCTGCTGCTGATCGCCCTCTTGCTGGCCATCGTGATGCGCAGCCTGGTGGCCCCGCTCTATCTGGTGGCCACCGTAGCGATGTCCTACTTTGCCTCGCTGGGCTTCGCCGTGCTGGTCTTTATGCGCATCGGTGGCGCCGCGGGGCTCAACTTCGTGCTGCCCTTTCTGATGTTCATCTTCCTGATGGCGCTGGGCGAGGACTACAACATCCTGGTGATGAGCCGCATCCGCGAGGAGGCGCACGGCGACCCCTTGCCCGTGGCGGTGACGCGGGCGCTGGGCGTGACCGGGACCACCGTGACCTCGGCCGGCCTGATCCTGGCCGCCACGTTCGTGGTGGCCGGGGTCTTCGGAGCCAGCGACCAGATACGGCAGTTGGGCCTTGGCATCGGGGTGGGTATCCTGCTGGACACCTTCCTGGTGCGCACGCTGCTGGTCCCCTCCATCGTCGTGCTGCTGGGCCGCTGGAACTGGTGGCCGTCCCGCCTGTCCCGCCACCGGCCTGACGTTGCTTCATCTACCATGGCGCGACGGGCGTCGTAAGTGCAGGTACGCGTGGCTTGATGACAGGGTTCGTGGTAATGTGTGTAGTATGCTGACAATAGACGCCCGCGGTATCATCAACTACGGTCGAACGTCGGGTGGTGACAGATTCACCTACCTCGTCGATCATGAGATGGCTCAGCACTTGAGGGCCTGGGGAGCAAGCGCGCGACGCCCGACACCGATTTACAGCCCGTGGGCGTCCACAGGCCGGTGCGGTGATCATAGAGCTCGCAACTCGCGAGTGCGAGATGGGCCTGCCCACCCACGACCAGGACGGTCCCATCGGGCAGCAACGTGGCGGTGAGGTCGGTGCGCGCCTGGACGAGATAGCCCGTCCGGACCCATGTCCCGATGCGCACAGGGCTGGGTGGGGGCGACGTGGCTGTCGGCGTGGAACTCGGGATGGTCGTGGGGGAGGTCGTGGCCGTGGCCGTCGGCGTCGGGGTGAGTGACGAGGTGGGGGTTGGGGTGCTCGTGGCCGTCGGGACGGGCGACGAGGTGGAGGTTGGCGTGCTCGTAGCCGTCGGCGTCGGGGTGGGCGATGCGGTTGTGGTCTGCGTCGCCGTCGGTACGGTCGTGGGGGAATCCGTCGCCGACGGATCGGGAGACGGAGACAGCGATGGTATGGTCGGAAGGGAGCCAACTAGAGGACCTCTCGGCGCGGCCGATGTCGGTCCGCTCCTTGGCCCAAGCGGCAGCGTGAGCAAGACGATGCACAGGGCAGCGAAGACACTCACAGGGATGGTGTGGCGGAGATGAGGACGATCATCGACTCGTGTATTGCCATTCGGGGGTCCATCCGCCATCAATTTCCTCTTTCCTGCCGTGATATCTCCACTGGCCTTGTCCATCATGCTTGAGCGAGGTTGCTGTCGTGGTGAATATCACAAGTCACACCTCCACAGCGTGTTGTGAGAGACTCGTTACACCCTGCCACGTGCCTTTGACAGCTTAACAGCGTGCGGCCGTCAGGAAAAGATGCCGGCTCTATGCGGTGAACGGCTCGTCATCACCGCCATACCCGCGAGGACACATGGGAGGACCTATGCCGCATCACACGGCGCCCAGGGGTGACGGTGGCGGTGATAGCTAGGTGATACCCATGATACACGATTTGCACCGGCGTGACAGAGCGTTGGGACGGGACAGTTATCCTCGTCCCATCCTACGCGTCACGCGGGCATATGCACTATGCCCCTACACGCCGCCCCTACACGTCACCCGTCACGCGGGCGTCTGCACTACGCCCCTACGCGTCACCCGTCCCACCTCACTCGTCACTAACCACTCGTCACTCGTCACTAACCACTCGTCACTCGTCACTAACCACTCGTCACTCGTCACTAACCACTCGTCACTCGTCACTCGTCACTCGTCACTCGTCACTCGTCACTCGTCACTCGTCACTCGTCACTACACGCGCCCGCGGGCCTTGAGGTCGAGGTAGGCGTTGATGACGGCGGGGGTGAGGCGGTCGGCGGGGACGTCGATGGGGATGACGCCGCGCGCGTCGAGCGTCTCCAGGGTAAGGCGGCGGCGGGCGGAGAGGTCCAGGGCCACGGCGCGCCGGTAGACGGCGGCCGAACTGGCAGGCGGCAGCGCGATGGTTCCGTCGATGATGGGGTCGCGCATGGTGGCGCAGACGGCGACGTGGCGCGCGGCCATGCGTACCAACATGGACACCAGCACGCGCGAGGCCTCGTCGTCGACGATCTCCGTAAAGGCAACCACCAGAGCGCGACGGCGCAGGCGCTGCTCGGCGTAGGCGAAGGCCACGCGGTAGTCCGACTCGGTGGGCTGCGCGGCCACGTTGTAGAGCGCCTCGAGCATCAGGTTGAACTGGCCCTTGCCGCCGCGCGGGGGCAAGTAAAGCATGACGCGGTCGGCGAAGGCCAGCAGGCCCACGTTGTCGCCGCGCGCCAGGCAGACATAGGCCGTCAGCAGGCAGGAGTTGACGCCGTGGTCGAGCTTGGTCAGGGCGTCGATGGGCGCGGACATCAGGCGGCCCACGTCGAGCATCAGCAGCACGTTCTGGGCGCGCTCGATCTGGTAATCAGCGGTGACGGGACGGTGACGCCGCGCCGTGGCCGGCCAGTTGATGCGGCGGTAGTCGTCGTCGGGGTGGTAGTCGCGCAGGCGCTCGAACTCCGTGCCCACGCCGAACTGCCGCGTGCGGCGCAGCCCCACCTCCTGCAACAGCCCACGGCGCAGCGCAAGGTCGTAGCGCTTGACGTCGCGCAGGTTGGGGTAGACCTTGACCTCTTGCGCCAGCGGGTAGGTGTGCTGGCGCTCCAGCAAGCCCAGCAGCGTGGGGTAGCGCACGGTGAGGTCGCCGAAGCGGTAGGCGCCGCGCCGCACCGGCAGCACGTCGTAGCGCAGTTCGGCCCGGCCCAGCGCCGGGAGGTCGAACGTGCCCAGCGGCGTGCGCGGCGCCCCTGTCGACAGCGGACGGCCCTGCACGCGGGGCAGCCGGAAGTCCTCGGGCGCTTCGTCGCGCGCGGTCAGGCGCAGCGCGTAGCGGCCGCGGTTGGTAAACGTGACCGCGATGGGATTGTCCACGCCGAGGGCCAGACGACCCTCGACCTGCCGTGCCACGGCAATGGCGCGCGGTCGCGGCGACCGCGCGAGGTCGATGGCGCACAGCGCGATCACGGCGATGGTAAAGGCCACGGCCGGCGCCAGGAGGCTGTCCGAGAGCCCGACCGCCGCGAAGAGCGCGGCACCAATCAACAGCAGCGCCAGCAACCGGCGTGTGGGCAGGGGCAGCAAGGCCAGTAGGCCGCGAAGGCGGCCCTCACCCCCGACCCCTCTCCCGTGCGCGGGAGAGGGGAGAGGATGCGGAGCGGGTCTCGCGGCAGACGCGCCAACAATGTGCCCGACAGCAGACGCGCTACCACTTTGCTCCCCCTCGCCCGCGGCCGAGAGAGGGGTGGGGCCCCGCTTGCGGGAGGGGTGGGTGAGGGAGTCCGCCATACTATCTAGGCACGGGGACGCGGGCCAGCACACGGGCAAGGGCGCTATCGGGGGTCTGGCCCTCGATCTCGGCCTCGGCCCGCAGCACGATGCGGTGGCGCCACGCCGGTGGGACCAGGCTGCGCACGTCGTCGGGGGTCACGAAGTCGCGGCTCTCCAGCACAGCCAGCGTCTTGCTGGCCAGCAAGAGCGCCACCGAGGCGCGCGGGCTGGCCCCCAGCAGCAGGTCGGGCGAGCGGCGCGTCTCGACCGCCAGCGCGGTGATATAGGACATCACCGCCTCGTCGACGCCGACCGTGCGCACCGTCTCGCGGCAGGCGGCCAGCGCCTCGGGCGTCAGCACGGCCTGGACCCCGGCGCGATCGAGGTGGCCGGCGTCGAAGCCGCTGTTGTAGTTGCGCAGCACGGATGTCTCCTCCTCCGGCGAGGGGTAGCCGACCAGCACCTTGAACAGGAAGCGGTCGAGCTGCGCCTCGGGCAGCGGATAGGTGCCCTCATACTCCACGGGGTTCTGCGTGGCCAGCACCATGAAAGGATCGGGCAGGGGGTGACGCACGCCGTCGATGGTGACCTGCCGCTCCTCCATGGCCTCGAGCAGCGCCGACTGCGTCTTGGCCGGGGCGCGGTTGATCTCGTCGGCCAGCATGATGTTGGTGAAGACGGGTCCGCGGCGCGTGACAAAGGTGCTGGTGGCGAGGTCGAACACGTTGGTGCCGGTGATGTCGGAGGGCATCAGGTCGGGCGTGAACTGCACGCGGCCGAACCCAGCGCTGACCAGCATGGACAGCGTCTTGGCCATCAGCGTCTTGGCGGTGCCAGGCACACCCTCTAGCAGCACGTGCCCGCCCGTGAAGAGGGCCACCGCGATCTGCTGGAAGGCGTCGTCCTGCCCCACCACGACCTTGGCCGCCTCCGCCCGCATCGCGGCATAGAGGGCGCCGATGCGCGCCACCTCGGGCCGGACCGCGTCTCGCCGTATCGTGGCCCCCGTCGCGATCCCCGTCTCGCTCATCATCTCCACCCCTCCACGTTGTTTCCTCCCTACTGTCGGCATTGTAGCGTATGTGGCGTAGATGTTCCGCCACCCGTTGACCGATGTCGAGGGGCGACTATCCCAATGTCCTGCTGGCGTTGCGAGAGGCAAGGTACACTACACGATACAGGAAGGGTAACGATCGACGGAGGGGGCGATATGGCGGAGATGACGGCGGCAGCGGCCCGCGAGGGGTTCGACGCGCTGCTGGAGCGCGTGGCGCGGGACAACGAGCGCGTCCTGCTGTGGCGGGACGACAAGCCCATGGCGGCCATCGTGTCGCCGGAGGACTATGCGACGCTGGAGCGCATCAAGGCCGCCGGCCAGGAGTAGTTCTGGACCGAGCAATGGCAGCGCAGGGAGCGCGAGGCCGACGAGGACTTTGCGACCGGCAACTACACGACGCACGACGATCTGGACAGTTTCTTTGCGGCGTTGGATGCCGTGGTCTCCGAGTCCTCGGACGGATGAAATTCACGACGAATTTGCCCTGTAAGAATGCAGGGGGGCGCGGCGTCTATAGAGTGTAGGCGAGGGCGATGGGGTATTGGGCTGTACTCCACCGTTCGCGCCTGCTAAATAGAGCGGCCCCTGCTGCCTTGGGCTGCGCGGCAGGGGCCGCTCTTTGTCCTGTCTGTACGGTTGTTGAAATATATGGTTTACTCCGTGGCGTGGGCGATCCATGCATAATGGTAGCCCCCGAGCCAGGCGATCCACTGCGCGACTGTAACGCTTTCCTAAACGGACGGACATGACATACCTCGTCCCCGCCTCGACTAACGAGGATGCGCAGGCGGCGCATCCCGGATCGGCCGACGCCGATCTGGTGGCGTGCTCGCTGTGTGGCGATGAGGCCGCCTTCGCCATGCTCTTCGACCGGCATGCGCCGCGCGTCCACGCTGTCGCCTTCCATCTGGTCGGGAACCACGCGGACGCCGACGACATCACCCAGGACACCTTTTTGCAGGCGTTACGCGCCCTGTCGACGCTGCGCCAGCCGGAGATGTTCGGTCCCTGGGTCGCGCGCATCGCCACGAATGCGGCCATGACGGCGTTGCGCCAGCGCGGCCGGCGCCCCATCGCCGAATTGACCGAAACGGTGGCGGAGACGCATCCCGATCCGGCGTGCTGGGGCTCTCCCGAGGCCATGGCCCTGGCGGCGGAGGATCAGCATGCGGTGCGCACCACATTGCGGCGCCTGGCCCCGTCGTACCGCGATGCCCTGGTCATGCGCGAGATCGGCGGCCTCAGCTCGGCCGAGATTGCTCGCGCGCTTGGTTCGACGTCGAGCAACGTGCAGGTGCTGCTCTTCCGGGCCCGCGCCCGTTTCCGGGACGAGTATCAGAAGGTCGCACTCGGCGCCGGGGCAGCGGCAACGGCGGCGGCGACCCCAGCCCAGGCGGCCAGCATCCAGTGCCGCCACCTGGAGCGTCCCCTCGCCGCGCTGGCCGCTGGGAAGGGGGGCAGCCGCGATCAGGCCGCTCTACGGGCGCACATGGACGAGTGCGCGAACTGTCGCGAGGCGATGGATGCGCAGCGCGACGCACGGCGCATCATCGTCGGCCTGCCGCTGGCTTTCCCCGCCGCGCTCAAGGCCGGGACGATGGCCAAAGTCAAGGAGGCGCTCGCCTCGATGGGCGTGGCCGGCACAACGGCCAGTGAGCTCGGAGTGGGCACGACCGGAGCGAGCACGGCCGGAGCGGGTGGAGGCGCCGCGACAACCGCGACGGCGGGCAGCGCCGCGGGTGTCCGCGAGATCGGCGCTGTCTTGTTCAGAATCGGTGGCGCCACCGCTGGGCACGTCGCCGCCAATCCCGCGGTGGCTGCGGGAGCGGTGGCCGCGGGATTGGCCGCGACCGCCGCCCTCATCGCCCTCGGCGTCCATGGCAGTCATGCGACAGCGCCGCGCACGAGAACCGCGAACCGCGCGGTTGTCGCGCCGGCGCCAATGCGCTCGCCCACGGCGCCGCGGATACAATTCAAGGCCGGGATCGGGATACATCCAGGACCGGGCCTGCCCACGACGACCCCCCCGAGCCTGCTACAACCGCGCGTGGTCGCGGCTACGGCCGTGGCCGCGCCATCCGCGTACGCACCGCTCGGTGCAATGACAGTGGCCGCATCGGGTCCGCGTGGTGGCGCGACGGCCACATCGGCAGCGGTCACGGCGCCGACCGCCATCCCGAACGCCCCTACGAGAGGTAACGCGACCAGTTCGACCAACGCGACTAAGGGGGGCGTGGTAGGCCCGGTAGCGATAGCGAAAATACTGCTGACGCTGGTATCCCCCGTGCGGCCGGGGCCACACATATCGATTGGGCGCACGCCACCTACGCTCACTCCGTCCCCGAACTCGCCGGCCACGCCAGCCTCACTTTCGAGCGCACCAGCCACGCCAGCCTCACTTTCGAGCGCACCAGCCACGCCAGCCTCACTTTCGAGCGCACCAGCCACGCCAGCCTCACTTTCGAGCGCACCGGCCGTGACAACCTTGCCTCCGAGCGCACCGACCACGACAACTCCGTCTCCGACATCGCCGGCCATGCCAACCCTGCCTCCATCGCCAACCGGTACAGACATGCCAGCGGCAACCCCACTCGCGACACGCCTGGTCCCGCTTACCCACGGAGCCACGACGAACCCGACGGCCATGCCGGTTGTGCTATCGGCAACAGTTACAGAGGCTACTATATCGACGGGGACCGGCACGGCGCCGGCGACCGCGACGAGCGCGTTCGCGTCCACCATGCTCACGTCCACGTCCACCGCGACGAGCGCGCTCGCGTCCACCACGTCCACATCTCTATTGACTGCCGCACGCATACCGACGCCGGTTTCAACGCTTATCCCAACCGCGTCCCCTACCAGGGTAGCGTCGACGTCTGCCTCGCCCGCTTCGACGACGATGGCCATGGCCATGGCCACGTCGCGACTGAGCGCCACGGCTCGTCCGCGGCCGACCGCCGCGCCCACGTCCACCCTGACGAATAGGAGGCTGGTGGTGACCGGCACGCCTGACGTACCCGTTGGGGCGACGCGTCCGGCCACGCTACCCACGCCTGAATCGACTGCGACCACGGGGCCTCGTAGCACTCCGGTCGCGACGGTATCGTCCGCGTCGACCGCGACCGCGAAGTTCACGGCCTCCACCACCAGACATCGAGCAAGTGCGACGCCGACGACTGTCGTCGAAGCAACGGCCATTGTAAGGCCGACGGCCACCCGCCGGGCAACCGCGACGCCAACGACCGCGCGCCAAGCAACCGTGATTGTAAAACCGACGACCGCTGCCGAGGCGACTGAGACCGTACGACCGACGGTCACGCGTTGGGCAACCGCGACGCCGACGACCGTCATCGCAACGACCTGGTGGCCCAGCATGACGCCCTCGCCCATGCTCGTGTCGCCCACGGCGCGTCCGACTGTGACTCTGCGGCCTCGACTGACGACCACGGCGACAGCCAGGGCCATCGCTACACGGACGGCACGAGCAAGGGCGATAGCTACCGCTACTGCTACACGGACGGCACGAGCAAGGATGACGGTCACCGCGACGCCGACGGTGCGGGCAAGGGCTACTGCTACACCGACCGCGCAGGTGAGAGCAAGGACGACCGCTACCGCTACACCGACCGCGCGGTTGCCCTTTCTCACCCCAATCCAGACGCCTAACTCTCCATCTATATCCACCTCCTCGCCCTCATCCACGCCATCGCCAACCTCGATCCTTGTTCCGCTACCTACGACGACCGTGCTATCGACCGCGACGCCCACCTTAGCGCCGGCGCCAACAAGCACCCCCACGGCAACGCTGACGCCAACAAACATCCCCACGGCTACACTGGCGCCAAGTGTGACGCCAACAAGTACGTTCGCGGCCACACCGGCGCCAAGTGTGACGCCAGCAAATACTGCCACGCCAAGTCCGAGCGCCACACCGACGACAGTGCAGTCAACCGCCACGCCGGACCTGACTTCATCCCCGTCCACCACGTCGACGACGACCGCATCACCGATATCGACTAACGCCACAACGGGCACACCGCAGCCAACCGGTACAGCGGGCCCAACCGAGACCATTGGAACCCGCGCGACGACACCTGCCTCAACGTCGGCGGCTACGGCCACGGGGACAGCGACCGCAATTGACACGGCCACGGGGACAGTGATGGCAACGGGCACAGCCACGGGGACGGGCACAGCTACGGGGACGGACACAGCCACGGGGACGGGCACAGCCACGGGGACGGACACAGCCACGGCAACAGGGACAATGACGGCAATTAACACAGCGACGATGACGGGCGCCGCAACGGCGACGGGCGCCGCAACGGTACCGCCGACTGTCGATCCTGGAGCGCCTCACGTCTGCCCCACGATCCCTGGCTGGACGTGCGCGGACATCGGCTCCCCTGCACGGCAGGGAGCGGAGTTGCTGGCCGACGGGGTCTGGACGGTCACCGGCGGCGGCAAAGATATTTGGCACACCGCTGATCAGTTCCACTACGTGTGGCAGGCGTTCGGTTGGTACGGCAGCATCAGCGCACAGGTTCTGACGCAGCAACGGACCAATGGTTGGGCCGAGGCCGGTGTGATGATTCGCCAGGACGCGATCCCAAGCTCGCCATACTACTACGTCGCCCTGACGCCGGACCATGGCATCGTCGTACACTACCGCTCGGCGGTCGGTGTGGATGCGCGTAAGGCCGGTCCCCATGTGGCGCCGCGCGCGTACGTCTTCCTGTGCGCCGTGCGTCTGGGCAACGCGTACAGCGCATTCACCTCGACAGACGGCGTGGCCTGGGTCCTGGTTCCTCATTCCACGGTACGGATCGACATGGAGGGCGCTGGGCTGGCCGGACTGGCCGTGACCTCGCATGAGACCAGAACCACCAGTACGGCGACCTTTGCCGCGGTCACCCTATGGCCGGCCACCGTGTTTGCGCCGGCGTCGTAGGCGCCGCCGTGGGCGAGACGACCCGCAGGCGGCGGCTTGGACGTATGCGATACGCCCCCACTGCCCACTGCCCACTGCCTACTGCCTACTGCCTACTGCCTACTGCCTACTGCCTACTGCCTACTGCCTACTGCCTACTGCCTACTGCCTACTGCCTACTGCCTACTGCCTACTGCCTACTGCCTACTGCCTACTGCCTA
>JAABUZ0100000323.1_pt1 | contig 66995 bp, 65 predicted proteins | sample 5562091 | NCBI WGS metagenome assembly JAABUZ01 (sample SAMN12813069, study PRJNA571459) | rock metagenome | isolation source: Antarctica rocks | place: Antarctica: Victoria Land, Linnaeus Terrace sud | collected 2015-12-21 | reverse complement strand
CATGGACGGCGCCTTCGAGCACGCCGACAACCATGGCGGCGGTGGGCTCATCACCAACGGCGACACGCAGTGGATGACCGCGGGCGGCGGCGTGCTGCACATCGAGCGGCCCCCCGAGGCGCTCGTCGCGTCGGGCGGGCTGTTCCACGGTCTGCAGCTGTGGGTGAACCTGCCCCGGGCGCAGAAGTGGGTGCAGCCGCGCTACCAGGACCTGCGGGCCGGCCAGGCCGCGCTGGTGACCAGCGCCGACGCCGGGGCGCTCGTTCGCGTCATCGCGGGGGAGATCGCGGAAACCTCGGGTGCCCGCTACGTTGGCCCGGGTTCCACCTACACCCCGATCACGATGGCGCACGCGTCGATCGAGCCCGGCGCGCAGCTGCACGTCCCCTGGGACCGCGCCCAGAATGCGCTGGTCTACGTCCTGTCGGGCGACGGCGCGGTCGGCGCCGAGCGTCGGGCCGTGCACACCGGGCAGCTCGTCGTGTTCGGCCCCGGCGAGTCGCTGCGGGTCGCCGCCGACGCCGGCCAGGAGGGGCGCCACCCCAAGCTCGACGTGGTGCTACTCGGAGGTCGCCCGATCCGCGAGCCGGTCGCCTGGGGCGGACCGTTCGTCATGAACACCCGTGAGGAGGTCCACGAGGCGTTCGCCGACTTCCGGTCCGGGCGCCTCGGAGCCGTCCCGGCCGACCGCGTGCCCCACGCCGCCGCCTCGGGCGGCGGGGTGCGCTCCACCGGCTGATCGAAGCTGATCAGTGGTCGGCGAGCCAGCGCCGGGTGAACTGGGTCTCGGAGCCGAGCAGGACGCCGACCTGCTCGGCCACCACGGACTCGATCCGGCTGCCGACCATCGGCACCGGCACCCTCGTCGTGCCTCGCAACACGAGCGCCGAGCGGCCGGGGCCGGTGTCGGTGAGCTCCTGCGAGCCGGAGATCGAACCGGGGAGTCCGCGGACGGTGACCTCGACGTCGACGCTCCACCCGCCGGCGTCCCGGGGGTGCCACTGCTCCACCCGGTCGAGCACGAGGTCCTCCCCGGTGAATCGCCGCACGACCGAGGGCAGGAACTCCGCTCCGACGCCCTGGCGCAGGGCGATCCGCGCCCGGGGGCCGTCGACGGCGTGCTCGACGAGCGCGGCGTCCACGCCGCCCATCTCCTTCAGGCGCGCCGCGAGGTGCTCCGCGTCGACGAGGACGCGGTAGACGTCCTCGGCCGGGGCGTCGAACTGCGCACGATGCTCGATCGGTCGGGGCACGGGCGCCGACGCTACCGTCGGGGGTGATGAGCTCCGCGACTCCGGCGATCCCCGTCCCGGCTGCACCGATCCCGTCCCCCCGCGACCTGGCGGCGTTCACGACCCTGCGCCTCGGCGGGCCGCCACGACGGCTCGTGCGGGCGACGAGCGCCGACGAGGTCGTCGACGCGCTCCGCGCCGTCGAGGCCGCGGGGGAGCGGCTGCTGGTGATCGGGGGCGGCTCGAACCTCGTCGTCGCCGACGCCGGGTTCGACGGCACGGTGCTGCTGCTCGGCGAGCGCGGCCACATGGTCGAGCCCGCCGAGGACGGCGACGACGGATCGGTGGTCGTCCGGGTCGCGGCCGGCGAGGACTGGGACGAGCTGGTCGCGGCGACCGTTGCCGCGGGTCTCGGCGGTCTCGAGTGTCTGTCGGGCATCCCGGGCAGCACCGGGGCGACCCCGGTGCAGAACGTGGGCGCCTACGGCGTCGAGGTCGCCGACCGGCTCGTGGACGTCGAGCTCGTCGACCGCCGGAGCGCCGTCCGCTCGTGGGTCCCCGCCGCCGACCTCGGTCTGGGCTATCGCACCAGCCGGCTCAAGCTCCCCCCGGAGCGTGCGCGCGAGATCGTGCTCACGGTGCGCTTCCGGCTGCACGACGACGGGCTGTCCGCGCCGATCCGCTACGGCGAGCTCGCCCGCGTCCTCGAGGTGGAGCCGGGCGCCCGCGCCCCCGTCGCGGCCGTGCGCGAGGCCGTGCTCGCGCTGCGACGGGGCAAGGGCATGGTACTCGACGCCGACGACCACGACACGTGGAGCGCGGGCTCGTTCTTCACCAACCCCGTCGTCGAGACCGCCGGCGCCGACGCGGTGGCCCGCCGTTGCGCCGACGCGGGGCTCGCCCCGATCACGGCCTGGCCGACGGCCGACCCGGGCCGGGTCAAGCTCTCCGCGGCCGCGCTGATCGAGCGCGCCGGGGTACCCCGCGGGCACCCCGGGCCCGACTCCCCGGTCCGCGTGTCCACCCGGCACACACTCGCCCTGACCCACCGCGGGGGCGGCAGCACCGCGGAGCTCCTCGCGCTCGCCCGCGATGTCCGCGACAGGGTGCGCGAGCGTTTCGGCGTCGTCCTGGTGCCCGAACCGGTCCTCGTGGGGTGTGCGCTGGACCCCGAGACCGCCTCGTGACCTCCGATCCGGCAACGCGAAGGTGGGCCGCGCGTCGTCCGGACGTGACGCAGGGCGATGCCCGAATGTCGGCGTGTGATGGGACGATGGCGGGACGTGGCGGACCGGACGGAACCGCACGTGCGAGGCGGGGGGAATGCATGAGCTGGTCGGAGAGCGGAAGCCGAGGACACGGCGCGCGCCGTGTCGGGGCGCTCGTGGTCGCGGTCCTGGCGGGGCTCGCCCTGCTCGTGGGCTGCGCGGCACCGGCCGGGCCGGCCGGGACGGGCGGGGCGGGCGGCGGCACCGGCCCGGCCTCCGGCGTCGAGGCCGCCCCGATCGCAGTGGCGTACGAGCCGGGCGTGAACGCCGCGGACGTCTCGCCCGCGGCGCCGGTCGCGGCCAGCGTCCCGGACGGGTCGCTGCGCGACGTGACGCTGACCGGCGACGAGGGGCCCGTGCCCGGCGCCGTGTCGCCGGACGGTAAGCGCTGGGCGGTCACGGCCCCGCTGGCCTACGACAGCACCTACACGTGGTCGGGGACGGTGACCGCGCCCGACGGGCGCACCAGCCCCCTGGGCGGGACGTTCCGGACGCTCAAGCCCGAGCAGCAGGTCCGCGGCACGCTGAACATCGGCGACGGGCGCGCGGTCGGGGTCGCCGCGCCCATCGAGATCCAGTTCGACGCACCGGTGCAGGACAAGGCCGCGGTGGAGCGGGCGCTCTCGGTGACCACCTCGACACCCGTCGAGGGCTCGTGGGGCTGGCTGCCCGACCAGGACGGCGGTTCCCGCGTGCACTGGCGCCCGAAGGAGTACTGGCCGTCGGGCACGAAGGTCGACGTCGCGGCGAACCTGCTCGGCGTCAACGTCGGCGGCGGCGCATACGGCAAGGCCAACCTGACCACCTCGTTCTCCATCGGCCGCTCGCAGATCGTCAAGGCCGACACGCAGAGCTTCCGGATGGTGGTCATCCGCGACGGCAAGCAGGTCATGGACGTCCCCGCCTCCTACGGGCTCGGCAGCGACCCGCAGCGCAACACCCGCTCGGGCGTCCACGTGGTCACCGAGAAGTTCACCGACAAGCGGATGACCAGCCAGCAGTACGGCTACGACGTCATGGAGAAGTGGGCGGTACGGATGAGCAACAACGGCGAGTTCATCCACGCCAACCCGGCGTCTTCGGGCGCGCAGGGGTCCGACAACGTCACCCACGGCTGCGTCAACCTTTCCACCACCGACGCGAAGGCCTACTACGACACCGCGCTCTACGGAGACCCCGTGGAGGTCACCGGGTCGGGCGTGAACCTGTCGGCCCGCGACGGCGACATCTATGACTGGGCGCTCCCGTACACCGAGTGGAAGACCTACTCCGCCCTGATGTGACTCGTACTCAGGTGCGGCGATGGGCCCGCATCCCGGTGGCCTGGTCGCGCGGCTTGATCACCAGCTGGTCGATGTTGACGTGCGACGGTCGACCCATCACGAAGGCGACGGTCTCGGCCACGTCCTGCGCGGTCAGGGGGGTCAGACCGTCGTAGACCTTGTCGGCACGCTCGGCGTCGCCGTCGAAGCGCACGAGGGAGAACTCGGTCTCCACCAGCCCGGGCGCGATCTCGGTGAACCGCACCGGCTCGCCGAGCATCTCCCCGCGCAGCGTACGGTGCAGGGCACCCTCGGCGTGCTTCGCCGAGGTGTAGCCCGAGCCGCCGTCGTAGACCTCGAGGGCGGCGATCGAGGTGATGGTGACGACGTGCCCGTCGCCGGAGTCGACCAGCGCGGGCAACAGCGCGCGGATCATGCGCAACGTGCCGAGCACGTTCGACTCCCACATCCAGCGCCAGTGCTCCTCGTCGGCGTCGAGGACCCGCTCGGTGCCCTTCGCGCCGCCCGCGTTGTTGACGAGCCCGCGCAGCGGGCCCAGCTCGCGCACCGCGGCGGCGAAGGAGACGACGGAGTCGGGATCGGTGACGTCGAGCGGGAGGGCCGTGCCCCCGACCTCGTCGGCGATCTCGGTGCATCGGTCCGTCCGGCGGGCGCCGAGCACGGGGTGCCACCCGTCGGCGGCCAGGGCGCGGGCGCTGGCGGCTCCGATGCCCGAGCTCGCGCCGGACACGACGACGAGGGGACGAGCGGCGGAGGGGTCGGTGGAGGTCACGATCCGCACCTTAGGACGTGTGTGCCTAAGCTGATCGGTGTGATCCCGGCGGCGACGACGGCGACCGACGCCCTGCTCCCCCCAGGCGGCGCACCTTCACCCGGTGCCGGCCTGTCGGTCGTACGACCCCACGGGCGGCGTCCCCTCCTCGGGCACATGCCGCGGCGCGTGGCCGTCATCTCGCTGCACACCTCGCCGCTCGCGCAGCCGGGCACGGGCGACGCGGGCGGGATGAACGTCTACGTCATGCAGACCGCGCTGCGGATGGCCCGGCGCGGGGTCCAGGTCGAGATCTTCACGCGGGCGACGTCGTCCGATCTGCCGCCCGTCGCCGAGCTGGCTCCGGGAGTCCTGGTGCGCCACGTCGTCGCCGGACCCTACGGCGGGCTCGGCAAGGAGGACCTCCCGAGCCAGCTGTGCGCGTTCACGGCGGGGGTGCTGCGCGACGAGGCCCTCCACGAACCGGGCTGGTACGACGTGGTGCACAGCCACTACTGGCTGTCCGGGCAGGTCGGGTGGTTGGTGCGCGACCGCTGGGGGGTCCCGCTCGTGCACACCGCCCACACCCTGGCCAAGGTCAAGAACGCGGCGCTGGCCGAAGGGGACACCCCGGAGCCGCTCTCCCGGGTCGTCGGCGAGGAGCAGGTGGTGGCCGAGGCGGACCGTCTCGTCGCGTCCACCGCCGCCGAGGCCGACGACCTCGTCGCCGCCTACGGCGCCCACCCCGAGACGGTCCGCACCATCGCGCCCGGCGTGGACCTGCAGACCTTCACTCCTCCGACGCACCGCCCGGCGGTTCGGGCCGGGCTGGGCCTGGCCCCCGACGACGTGGCGCTCGCCTTCGTCGGGCGCATCCAGCCGCTCAAGGGCCCGGACGTGCTGCTGCGGGCGGTGGCGGAGATGCGCGCGCGTCGACCGGGGCTGCGGGCGCGGCTGCGCGTCCTCGTGGTCGGCGGGCCGTCGGGAACCGGTCTCGCCGAGCCCCGCGCCCTCGCCGACCTGGCCCGCTCGCTGGGTATCGAGGACGCGGTCCGCTTCCTCCCGCCGCGGACCGGGGAGGCCCTCGCCGACGTCTACCGGGCCGCCGACGCCGTCGCGGTGCCGAGCCACTCGGAGTCCTTCGGGCTGGTGGCCCTGGAGGCGCAGGCGTGCGGAACGCCGGTCGTGGCCGCCGCCGTCGGGGGGCTGCCCGTCGCCGTCGCCGACGGCCGCTCGGGGGTCCTGGTCGGTGACCACACCGCGGCGTCGTGGGCCTCGGCCCTGGAGCTGGTCGCGCTCGACCCGTCCGTTCGGGGCCGGCTCGCGGCGGGGGCAATCGAGCACGCCGCGGGGTTCTCCTGGGACCGCACCGCCGACGCGCTGCTCGCCACCTACGCCGACGCCGCCCGCGCCCGCGGTAGGGCCGTCACCCCCCGGGGCGTGGCGGTGTGAGCTCGGAGCGCACCGCCGAGGAGCTGGAGGCCGTGATCGCCGCCGCGCTGGACGAGCGCGAGCTCGCGTACGACCGGCGGGCGCCGGGTCGGCTCTTCGTGACCCTGCCCGGCACCAAGAAGCTGCAGACCAACTGCTGGTTGGTGCTCACGCCCCACGCGCTGCTCGTAGAGGCGTTCGTCTGCCGGCAGCCCGACGAGGAGCACGAGACGGTGTACCGCTGGCTGCTGCAGCGCAACGCCCGCCTCTACGGGGTGCACTACACGATCGACAACACCGGCGACATCCACCTGGTCGGGCGGGTGGCGCTACACGCGATCGACGACGCCGAGATCGACCGGGTACTCGGGCAGGTGCTCGAGGCCGCCGACGGCGACTTCAACGTGCTGCTCGAGCTGGGCTTCGCGTCCTCGATCCGGCGCGAGTGGGCCTGGAGGACGTCGCGCGGGGAGTCGCTGGCCAATCTCTCCGCGTTCGCCCACCTCGTCGACGACGAGGCAGGAACGGGAGAGACGGTGTGACCCACCGCCGGCGCCGGGCGGGGGGCGTCCGGCGCCGACGGCGGAAGCGGCAGTCGCCCCGGTGCGGAGGCGGTGCCGTCTTCGCGGGACTCTCCCACCCCCGGTGGTAGGTCACCGAGAACCACACGCCGCCGCAGGACATATCCGGCCCGTTCGAGGGACAGGACGAGGGTCGGCGGATCCGAAGTCGATCTATACCCCTTCTTTACCCTCCGGTACGGTCTCCTGACGGTTCCGCGGCCGGCTCGTCGAGGAGTTCGAGACAATGATCGTCCGCAGCCCGTATCCCGACGTCGACATCCCCGACGTCGGGCTGCCCGATTTTCTCTTCTCCGATCTGGGTGAGCACGCCGGGTCCACGGCCGTCATCGACGGGCCGTCGGGTCGCGAGATGTCGTTCGGGCAGCTCAAGGGTGCGGTCGACCGCTTCGCCGCGGCGCTCGGCGAGCGCGGCCTCGGCCGCGGGGACGTCATCGCCCTCTTCGCGCCGAACAACCCGTACTACCCGGTGGTGTTCCACGGGGCCCTCGCCGCCGGCGTCGCGGTCTCGACGGTCAACGCGCTCTACACCCCCGACGAGGTCGCCTTCCAGCTGCGCGATTCGGGCGCGAAGATGCTGGTCACCGTGTCGGCCTTTCTCGACCGGGCCCGCCGGTCCCTCGCCGAGGACGGCGTGACCGTAGACGAGATGGTCTACATCGACGGCATCCCGGACGGCACGACCGGCGCCGAGGTCCGCGAGTCGGGCCTGCAGGACCTCCTGGCGAGCACCGCCGTGGCCCCCAAGGTCGTCCTCACCGGCGACGACGTGGCCGCGCTGCCGTACTCCTCGGGCACGACGGGGCGCGCCAAGGGCGTCGTCCTCACCCACCGCAACCTCGTGGCCAACCTCGTGCAGGTGCAGGCCATGGGCTCGCACGTGACGCCCGGCTCGAAAATCCTGGCTGTTCTCCCGTTCTTCCACATCTACGGCATGACCTGCATGATGAATCAGGGCATCCACGCGCGCGCCGCCGTCGTCACCATGCCGAAGTTCGACCTCGCCGAGTTCCTCCGTGTCATCTCGCAGCACCGGATCGAACGGGTCTACATCGCCCCGCCCATCGCCGTTGCCCTGGCGAAGCACCCGATGGTCGAGCAGTACGACATCGACTGCATCGACATCGTCTTCTCCGGGGCCGCCGCTCTCGACGCCGAGCTCGGGCACGCCGTTGGCCGGCGCCTCAACACCACGGTGCTCCAGGGCTACGGCATGACCGAGATGAGCCCGGTGAGCCACTGCATGCCCGACGACCGACCCGACATGGACCTCGGCTCCATCGGTGTCGCGCTCCCCAGCATCGAGTGCAAGCTGATCGACGAGGCGGGCGAGGAGGTCGGCCCGGGCGAGCAGGGCGAGCTGCTCTGTCGCGGACCGAACATCATGCGCGAGTACCTCAACAACGCCGACGCGACGGCCGCGACCCTCGACCAGGAGGGGTTTCTGCACACCGGTGACGTCGCGACCGTGAGCGAGGAGGGCGTGTTCCACATCGTCGACCGGGTCAAGGAGCTCATCAAGTACAAGGGCTACCAGGTGCCGCCGGCCGAGCTGGAGGCGCTGCTCCTCACGAACGACAAGATCGCCGACGCCGCGGTCATCGGCGTCAAGGACGACGAGGGCGAGGAGATCCCGAAGGCGTTCATCGTGCGGCAGGCCGACAGCGACGAACTCGATGCCGAGGCCGTGATGGCGTTCGTCGCCGAGCGCATCGCGCCGCACAAGAAGGTGCGGCGGGTCGAGTTCGTGGACGAGATCCCGAAGTCGGGGGCGGGGAAGATCCTGCGCAAGGACCTCCGCGCTCGCGAGAACGCGCCCGCCTGACCGCCGAGCCGATCGGCGCCGCCGACGTGGCGGCCCTGGCCGCTTCGATCCTCCCGATGGGCGACGCGTCGGTGGCGCGGGTCGTGGCCACGGCAGAGGGCAACCCGCTGCTCGCGGTCGAGACCGCGCGGGCCCTGGCCCGCCGGCCGCACCGGCCCGCCACCCAACTTGCGCACGGTCGTGTGGTCGATCACCGGTCCACTGCCCGAGTCCGCCCAGCTGTTGCTGGGCCTGCTGGCCGTGGCCGGCCGTCCGCTGCGCCGCCGCGAGCTGGACGCGCTGGGCGTGTTCGATCTGCCCGCCGCGGAGCGCTCGGCGAGCGCGGACGGTCTGCTCACCCGCCAGCAGGGCCGGCTCGGCTTCCGCCACGGGCTGCTGCGTGAGGCGATCTACGCCGACCTGCCCGATCCGGCACCGTTGCGCACGATCGGGTGGCCGCCGCGCTCGATCCGATTGACCGCGCCGAGATCACTGTGTCGCGAAACGTGTAACAACGCGGCCACCTCACGCCGGCCCGCCTCGCGCCAGTGTGCGGCAACTTGGCCGGCCGTCGGTAGCTGGTCGTGGCTGTGGGACCAGACGGAACACGGAACCACCACGGAACAGACTCGCGCTCATGGCGGCCGTGGACCGGCGTCTCTCCCTTCACGTTGCTTCCGGAGGTGGACCAGGGCATAGCGGCCGACGTCGGTGCGGTGCGTGTCCCGGTACCCGAGCCGTCGGTAGAGCCGGAGGTTGGCGTGGCTGTGCTCGCCGGTGAACAGCTCGATGACGCGGACCCCGGCGGGGAGGTGGGCCTCGGCGTGCCGCAGCAGACCGGAGCCGAGGCCCTCACCCTGGCGGTCGGGCACGACGACCAGGCGGCCGACGTGGGCGACGTCGTCCCGGATCTCGGATCGGACGGCGGCGACGAGGCGGCCGGCGTCCCGGATTCCCCACCCGTGGACCGACGGTCGGGCCAGTTCCTCGCGGAGGTCGTCGAGGCCCTGGGTCAGAGGCGGGAGCTGCAGGTCGGCGTGAGCCTGCGCCTCGGTGACGTACGCGGCTCGCTGAATCGTCAGTACCTCGCCCGCATCGGCAGGCCGGAGCCGGCCAGGGAGGACGTCATCCGAGGATGGGTGTCGCGGACTCATCGGCGCCTCGTGGGGGAGAAGGGACCGACCTCGCGAGCGGAGAACCGGCCCGCCGTTCTCAGCCGTTCCGCGAGGGCGGCCGAGAGCACAAGTCATCGCCGCCGGAGCGGCCACCACTGCTGCGCGAACATCGGCACGAGGGTAGAGAACCACAGCCATCGCCCGCGTCGGAGTCGGGCCGATCTCGCGGGCCCGGGTTGCCGAGATCGACTCAAGGACGTGGACTCGTGCGGGACACGGCGTCGGCCACCACGGCCCGCAGGTCGCCGTGGTGCTCCCGGGCCACGCCGAGCTGGATGTCCGATCCCGTCCCGCGCTCGCGGAGCCGCGCGCACCCCTGCCGCACAAGCTCCTCGTCGCCGGCCTCGGTCAGCGCAGGACCTACGTGCTCACACAGCGTGTTGAGCACCGCGTCGGCCGGCGCTGGGCGACCGGAGCAAGGGTTGACCAGCTGCTCGCGCAGACCCGAGCGCGCCGCCCGCCAATGCGCCAGGGCGAGCACCTCCTGGCGGGTGCTCGAGGCCGGTTCCCCGTCGTGCCACTGGCGGGCCGCCGTCGACACCAGCCCCCGCGCCAACGCGGCGAACAGCACCGCGTCCTCCACCTCGAGGCACACGTCGGCGACGCGTAGCTCCACCGTCGACAGCGACCGCGAGAGCCGGGCATCGAAATAGATCATTCCCTCGTCGAGCAGCGCTCCGGTGGCCAGCATCGCCGTCGTCGTTTGCTCGTAGGCTCCCCACGATCCGAACGGACCTGTCGGACCGGCTGAGGGCCACCGGTCCCACACCGTGGTGCGGTAGCTCGCGTACCCGGTGTCCTCGCCGTGCCAGAACGGCGAGTTCGCCGTCAGTGCCCGCAGCACCGGCAGCCAGGGCCCGATGCGGTCGAGAACCCCGACGCCTTCTTCGAGGGAATCGACGTCGACATGCACGTGACAACCGCAGCTGAGTTGATTGGAGGCAATCCGGCCGTACTGCTGCAGCATTCGTTCATAGCGGGCAGTGGGAGAGAGGTGCGGGTCGACACGGAGAGGCGAGGTCGCCAGCGCCGCCACCTCGACACCCACGCCGCGGCCGGCGCCGACCGCGACACGCCGCCAGCGACGCAACTCGTCGTCGAGCTCCCCGCTCGTCGCGCACGGTTCCGTGCCCATCTCCACCTGCTCGCGCTGGATCTCTGCCTCCAGGGGCGAGGACTCCTCGCCGGACTTCGCGGCCTCCAACACTGCGGTGGCCACTCCTTGCGGTGACCCAGTCGACGGGTCGACGAGCAGCATCTCTTCCTCGACGGCCATCTGCCGCATACTCATCGGCCCAGTGCGAGGAGATGCCGCATGCACCCTCGCGGTTCCACGATCGCTGCCCTGGAGTGGGCGCTGGGTCGGGGGTTCGTCCGCGCCGCGTCGGAGGCGGTGGCCGGCTCAGGGGTTCTGGATGGTCCCAATGCCCTCGTGCTCCTTGCCGAAGACGATGTTGTCGTCCTCCATGAGGGCCCGTGGGTTGAAGGCGGGGTCGGCAAGCAGCCCGTGTACGCGGCGCCGCTGCATACCCATGTTGCCGCCGTCGTAGATCGGCAGCACCGAGGCCTCCCGGAGCAGCTTGCCCCAGCCGTGCTTCTTCTCGAGGCTGTTGACGCCCACGATCTGCATGCACTTGAACACGCAGTCGAACATCATCTCGGTGACCTGAATCTTGTTCATCGCCCCGACCAGCTCAGCGTGCTGGTCGTGCTTGTCCAGGTAGTCCGCCGCCCGCCACGAGAAGTACCGCGCCATCTCGATCTTCGACGCGACGTCGCCGAGGACGTACCCGACGTTCTGGTACCCGATGATTGGCTTGAGGGAGCCCGCGGTGTTGCCCTTCGCGAAGTCGAGGGCCTTCTCGTACGCCGACCGCGCCACGGCCACCGCGGCGATCGCGGCCACGGGGCCGGACCACGCGAAGTTGCGGTTGATCACCAGGTCGCCGTTGCCGTCGGCACCGGGTAGGAGGTTGGCCGCCGGGACGCGGGCGTCGTCGAAGGTGACCTCGGCGTTCGCGGCGAGGCGATGCCCTTCCTTGTCAATGAACGTGTACGACACGCCGGGTGTGCCGCGCTCCACGATGATCGCCGACAGGCCCGTCGTCCCGCCGGTGTCGGAGTCGGTGCGCACGATGACGCACTGCGAGCCGGTGCCCTGGCCGTCCCAGCCGGGCGACGAGGGCCAGTACTTACGGCCGTTGATGACGTAGTCGTCGCCGTCGCGGGTGGCCACGAGCCCGACGCCGGCGGGCCGCGGCAGGTCGATGTCGAAGTTCGCCGTGCCGCTCGGGTTGCCGGGCGGTTCACTTGCCGTCCACGCCCCGAGGTACTCGCCCGTCGGGTCGGAGGTGGCCGCGCCGATGAAGCGGTCCTTCTGCTCCTCGGTGCCGTACCACGACACGGGCATCAGACCGAGCCCGTTGCAGAGGACGGTGCAGGCGAAGCCGGGGTCGACCGCGCAGATCTCCTCGGCGGCCATCGTGAAGTCCAGGCAGGAGAACCCGCCGCCGCCGTACTCCTTCGGGAGCATGGCCATTGCGATCCCGGCCTTGTAGGCCTCGATGTACGGTGCCTTCGTCGTCGCGAACGCCTCCATCGGATCGGTCTTCTGATCCGCTTCGGGCACCACCGGGGCGAGCACGTTCTCCGAGAACGCCCGCACCTCCGCGACCATCTTCTTCTGCTCGTCCGACATCGTGAAGTCGACGCTCATGAGAATTCTTCCTCCGGCCCCGTGCTGACAGGAAAGTGGTCGGACGCTTCAAGCGCCCGCGGGACCCCTACGGTGGGCGCCGTTCTTTGCGCCTGAGCGTGCTCCAGGTCTCAATCGCGTGTGGGCCTGTTGCGCGGGTGTAACGCGAAACGATCAGCGCGCGGGCGTGCTCGCGGGCCTCGGGGTCGACAAGAAGACGACCCAGGAGACGGTCGGGGCGACGCTGGCGGCCATGATCGCGGCCCGCACAGAGGAGGACTCGTAGTCCCCTATGTCACGCGGACGTGGAGGCTCTTCATGCCGTTGAGGACGTTGCTGAGGACCGGTTCGGCATCGACGAGGTGGAATGCGGTGACTCTCCTGACCAGCGACCCGAAGAGCGCGCTCATCTCGAGGCGGGCGAGCTGCATCCCGATGCACGCGTGCTCGCCGCGGCCGAAGGCGAGGTGGTCGGAGGGCTTGCGGGCGATGTCGAAGCGGTCGGCGTCGGAGTACTTGCGTTCATCGCGGTTGGCCGACCCGTAGAGCAGCATGACCCGGGAGCCGGCGGCCAGGTCGACCCCGGACAGGGCGTGGTCTGCGGTGACGGTGCGGGTGAACTGCTGGACCGGGCTCTCCAGCCGCAGGGTCTCGTTGATGGCGTGGGGGATCAGCGAGGGGTCCGCGCGCAGGACCTCCCACTGATCGGGGTGTTCGGCGAACAAGCGGATCGCGTTGGACACCGCATAAATGGTCGTGTCGAGGCTCGGGGTGACGTAGTCGACCATCATGAACGGGCACTTCTCCTGCGGCAGCTCGCCGGCGTCGGCCGCGGCGTAGAGCTGGGCGGCCCACCCGTCGGGGTCGAGCTTTCCCGGCACCGCCTCGGTCATGGCGAACGAGATGAACTCCTCCACCACCGGGCCGGCTTCGAGCGCGCGCTGGTTGGGCGGCCCCTGGGCCTCCCAGGTGGCCGCGGCCCAACGCAGCATGTTGTCGCGGCCGTGCTCGCCCAGGCCCACCAGCTCGGAGACGACGGTCATGGGTAGGTGCTCGGCCAGATCGGTGGCCGCGTCGAACGTGCCGCGGGCCACGAGCCGTTCGACGACCTGCTCGGCCTCGGCCTCGATCCTCGGAGCCAGCTCCCGGAGCCGGTCTGCGCGCAGCGGCCGGCCCAGCACCTTGCGCACGGTGGTGTGGTCCGGGGGGTCGAGGAAGAGGGTGATGACGTCCTTGAGTTGCTCGTTGAGCTGCGGGTTCATCGTGACACCCTGAGCCGAGGAATAGAGCTGCCAGTTCCCCAGGACGTCCCGCACCTCGCGGTAGCGCGCGAGCGCATACACGTCGTGCTCACGGAGGTACACCACCGGCCCGAGCGCACGCAACGCCTCGTAGCGGGGATAAGGGTCGAGGCGCGCCTCGTCGGTGAACAAGTCGAGGTCGCTGACCGGTGTGTCGCCCACGAGCGTCTCCTTCGGTGTCATGACGCGCTGTGGGAACCGGTCATGAGGGCGGCGAGGTCCTCGGGGTGCAGGAACGAGGACGGCGGGGGCGGGCCCCAGCGGTAGAGCCCGGAGGCGCCTTCGAAGACTTCGGGGGTCCAGGTCTGGTCGTCGACGATGGCGTCCATGTCGGAGTAGTACTCGCTGAAGTTGCCGGCGGGGTCTTTGAGGTACCAGAAGAAGTTGGACCCCACGTGGTGGCGGCCCAGGCCCCAGATGTGGCGTTCGGGGTGGCCCTCGAGCATCGCGGTGGCACCGCGGCCGACGTCGTCGACGTCGTCGACCTGCCACGAGGTGTGGTGCATGAAGTTCACCGGGGCGGGCAGGACGAGGACGTTGTGGTGGTCGGTGGAGCAGCGCATGAACGTCGAGAGCCCGGGGACCTCGTCGGAGAGCTTGAAGCCGAGCCCGTCGAGGAAGAACGTGCGGGTGGCGTCGTAGTCGGTGGAGCCGAGCACGAAGTGCCCGAGCTTGCGGGGGGTCACTGCGCCCTGGCGCAGGATTCCGGGGGCGCGGGTGTTGGGGCGTTCGAGGCGCCCGACCCCGTTGTAGGGGGTGGGGTCCTGGCGGGGCTGGTCGAGCCGGGGCAGCACCTCGACCACGCCGATCGCCCCGGAGACGGGTTCGACGGTGCTCACGGTGTGCTCGCCGCGCTCGACCTTGTAGTCGTGGCCGGCCAGGGACGCGGCGACGCGGGCGAGGTCGTCGTGGTCATCGCCCGCGATGCGGAACTCGACGAGCTGGCGGCGGGCGGTGCGGGTCAGTTCGAGCTGTTCACCGCCGTGGGTGGTGGAGAAGGCGGCTCTGCCCGATCCTTGACGGCTGCCGGTGGTTCGTGTGAGGCCGAACTCGTCGTAGTAGGCGGCGGTGGTCGCGACGTCGGGGACGCCGACGGTGACCTTGGCGACGCGGTGCAGAGCCACGATGCCCTCCTCGGTCCTTTCGGTGTAGGTGGGGATGCTGGGTCAGGACGGCCGGGGACGGGTCAGGCAGGGGCGAGGAAGCGGTGGCGCATGTGGCCGATGCCGCTGATCCACGAGGTGAGCTCGTCGCCGGGGTGCAGGAACTGCTGCGGGTCACGGCCCTGACCGACCCCGGCGGGGGTGCCGGTGAAGATGACGTCGCCGGGCAGCAGCTCGACGATCGCGGAGAGCTTCGCCACGAGGGTGGGCACCGAGAACACCATGTCCGCGGTGGAGCCCTTCTGGACGCTGGTGCCGTTGACCTCGCAGCCAAGGGCGATGTCGTCGCGGTCGGGAAGCTCGTCGGGGGTGACCAGGCACGGGCCGAGGGGGCTGTAGCCGGGGTAAGACTTGCCCATCCCGAACTGGGGCGGGGCGGCGAGGAACTGGGTGGTGCGGTCGGAGATGTCCTGGCCGACGGTGAGCCCCGCGACGTGGTCCCAGCCCTCGTGCTCGGCGATGTCGCGCCCCCCGGTGCCGATGACGGCGACGAGCTCGATCTCCCAGTCGACGTGGCCGGGGGAGAGGGTGATGTCCCCGGTCGGGCCGGTGAAGCTGGAGACGTACTTGGTGAACACCACGGGTTCGGCGGGCAGGGCGAACCCGGACTCGACGGCGTGGTCGCGGTAGTTCAGTCCGATCGCGAACACCTGCGCGGGTCGGGGCACCACCGCATGCAGGGCTTCCGGCGCACTCGGCTGTGACGACTCCTTCTGGGCATCGACCACGGACGCCGTCACGGCCCACGCCCGGAACTCGTCCCACCGTGCGTAGACCGCCTGCGGGTCTGCGGAGAACAGGCCACCGCTGGCCGCCTCGACGTCGAGGACGCGGTCCTCGGCGTCGAGCAGGACCACGCGGCCGGCGGAATTGGCGATGCGCACGAGGGCTCCCAGCAGCTGGCGGGTGAGGCGATCGGAGTCCCGCCGGCGGCGAGGGACGGCCCCTGTGGTGACGAGCGTGTCACGCTTCCTCGTCAAACTTCAATAGCACGACCAGTTTTCGACAAATAGTTGACGTGCCGACAGGATCGGCCGCAGGCTGTGAGCCACGCCGCACCGCGGGTCGCTCCCTCGAGAACCGGACCGAGGTCGGGTCGCATCGCGAACGGGTGGAGGATCTGGTGAGCGATCACGTCCACGACATCGCTGTCGTGGGGTTCGGCCCGGTGGGTCAGACCTGCGCCTTGCTGCTCGGACGTCTCGGCTACGACGTCGTCGTCCTCGAGCGCTGGCCCGAGCCCTACCGCCTGCCCCGGGCGGTGCACTTCGACCACGAGATCGGGAGGATCTTCGCCGCTGCCGGGGTCGGGCCGGAGGTCGAGAAGGTCTCCGCCGCCGTCCCGGACTCCTACGAGTGGCGCGCCGCCGACGGCCGCACCCTGCTGAAGATCGACTGGTCGGGCCTCGGGCCGTCCGGGTGGCCGGTGGCCAGCTTCTTCTCCCAGCCCGAGCTCGAGGCGGTGCTGGCCGACGGGGTCGGGGCCCTGCCGAGCGTCGAGGTCCGCCGTGGCGTGGAGATCACGGACCTGACCGAGCACGACGACCACGTCGAGCTGGCCGGCGTCGACCAGGCCGGGACCCGGCGCAGCGCGCGGGCCCGCTACGTCGTCGGCGCCGACGGCGCCAACAGCCGGGTCCGCGCGCACATGGACACCGGCGTGACCGACACCGGCTTCTCCTTCGACTGGTTGATCGTCGATCTGGTCCCCCACGAGGAGGAGGACTGGTCACCGATGAACTGGCAGCTCTGCGACCCCGTCCGGCCGACGACGCTGGTCTCGGGGGGGCCGGGACGGCGGCGCTGGGAGTTCCTGCGTCTCGCCGACGAGACCATCGAGGAGCTCAACACCACCGAGACCGCGTGGCGGCTGCTCGAGCCGTGGGGTCGCACCCCGGAGAACTCGACCCTCGAGCGCCACGCCGTCTACACCTTCCAGGCCCGCTGGGCCGACAGGTGGCACCAGGGCCGGATGCTGCTGGCGGGCGACGCCGCGCACCTGATGCCACCGTTCGCCGGTCAGGGCATGTGCTCGGGCATCCGCGACGCGATCAACCTCGCGTGGAAGCTCGACCTCGTCCTGCGCGGGAAGGCCCCGGACGCCCTGCTCGACACCTACACCCGGGAGCGCGCAAGCCACGTCCGGCACGCCATTCACATGTCGGTCGAGCTCGGGAAGGTCATCTGCGTGCTCGACCCCGACGACGCCGAGGTCCGCAACCAGCGGATGGTCGACGCCGGCGCGGACCCCGCGCGCGCGCTCCCGCCCGCACCGCCGCCCGTGCTCGCCGAGGGCGTCGTCCACCGTGGGGAGGGCGGCCGGCTCGAGGGGCCGGCCGGGTCCTTGAGCCCGCAGTTCCCGGTCAGCCATGGCGGCGTCACCGGGCCGTTCGACGAGGTCGCCGGCCGGGGCTTCGCGGTGATCACTGCCGGGGTCGACCCGCGCGAGGTCCTCGACGCCGACAGCCTGGCCTTCCTCGACGACCTCGGCGCCCACCTCGTCCCGATCGTTCCCCCCGGCACCGACAACCCGCACCAGTACGGGGACGTCGACCTGGCCTACACCGCCTACCTCACGGGGCAGGGCCGCCAGGCGGTCGTCGTGCGCCCCGACTTCTACGTCTACGGCGCCGTCGCCGACCTGGCCGACTTGCCCGCCCTGATCGACGCCCTCCGCGACGACGTCCGGCCCGCCCCGGTGGGGTGATTTCGAGCAGGCCATCGATGTCGAAAACGACCTCTATGGTGTGCCCATGACTGGCGGAGCGACGACCCGGACCGAACGCGCCTATGCCGCGCTGCGCGCGGACATCCTGGCGGGCCGGTTCGCGCCGGGCGAACGACTGCCGTTCGCAGCACTGTGCGCGCGGTACGAGTCCAGCATGGGGGTGCTGCGCGAGGGCCTGTCGCGCCTGGTCGAGCAGGGACTGGTACGCGCCGAGCCGCAGCAGGGCTACCGCGTGGCGCCGCTGTCCCGCGACGACCTCGTGGAACTGACCGAGGCCCGGGTGGAGGTCGAAACCCTGGTGCTGCGGCAGGCGGTCGCGCACGGCGACCTGGCCTGGGAGTCCGCCGTCATCGCCGCGCATCACACACTGACCCGCACGCCGCAGATCGACGGCGACGACCCGGCCCGGTTGAGCGAGGAGTGGACCGCAGCGCACGCGGCGTACCACTCGGCCGTTCTCGCCGGCTGCCCCAACGGCCGCTTGCGGGGGATCGCCGAGGGTCTGCGGGACTCCGCTGAGCTCTACCGCCAGTGGTCGGGGCCGTTGGGTCACGACGAAGCCCGTGACGTCGCCGGCGAGCACCGGTCAATCCTCGACGCCGTGCTCGCTCGCGAGGAGGACACGGCCGCTCGTGCCCTGGCCGACCACATCGGCCGCACCACCCTGGTCCTCCTCGACGCCGCCGCACCGGAGCGGTCCGTCCGTGCCTGAATCGGGACGCGCCACGTGGCCGAGCTGATCGAGCCCGACGAGTTCGCGGGCGGTGGGCGTCGGCAGGGCCCGGACGCCGTGGCCGCCTACCTCCGCGACTCCCTCATGGCGTGGCGGGAGCTGCATTCCGAGCGGATCGCCACCGTCCACGGGAGCGACATCGTCATCACCCACCACGTTCGGGGGGTGCTGGCCGACGGCACGCCCCACGAGGCCACCGTCGCTGACGTCTACACCGTGCGCGGCGGGCAGGTCGTGCGGATGCACGCGTACGCGGACCCGCAGGCTCCGTTCCGGTCGGACGCACGAGATCAGCTGTAGAGCATGAACCACGTCGCGACGTAGTGGCACGTCGCGGCGACGACGGTGGCGACGTGGAAGAACTCGTGATAGCCGAAGGTCTCCGGCCGTCCACGGGGACGGCCGACGGCGAAGCCGATCGCGCCGGCGGTGTAGATCAAGCCGCCGGCGACGATCAGCGCGAGCGCGGTGACCCCGGTGCGGACGAGCAGGTCGGGAAGCGCGAAGACGGCCACCCACCCGAGGGCGAGGTAGAGCGGGATGACGAACCGCTGGGTACCCCGCGGGTGCAGCACGGTGAGGGTGACCCCGCCGATCGCTCCGACCCAGGCCACCCCGAGCAGCACCAGCCCGAGGACGGATGGCATGGCGAGCAGCGTCAGCGGCGTGTACGTGCCGGCGATCAACAGGAAGATCATGGCGTGGTCGGCGCGGCGGGCCAGCTCCTGGGACCGCGCGCTGGTCCAGCGGCCGCGGTGGTACGCGGCGCTGGCGCCGAAGAGTCCGAGGACGCAGACCACGTAGACCGCGGTGGCGCCCGCGGCGATCCCGGAGACGGTGGCGCCGGCGACCGCGACCAGGGTCGCTCCCGGGATCACCGCCCCGATCAGGGCATAGGAGTGGATTCGACCACGCAGGCGAGGCCGGCTCGGAAGCGTCCGGGGGACGAGCGACGTGGCAGCGTCGGTGGACGTGGCCGCGGAGTCGAGTGGAGACATGTAGCCCCTCGCCGAGGGGTCAGCCGAGGTTCTGCACGTGCTGGAACCCGAAGCGCCCCTTGATGCAGAGGTGGCCGTGGGTCACGGAGTGGTCGGCGGGGGAGCTCACGCTGACGATCGTGCCCTGCTGTACGTGCAGCTCGAGGTTGCAGCCCACCCCGCAGAACGAGCACACCGTCGTCGTCACCGACTCGGCGTCGGGATCCCAGGTGCCCTCGGCGCGCATGTCGTGCTCGACCTTCGGGACCAGGGCCCCGGTGGGGCACACCCCGATGCAGTTGCCGCAGTACACGCAGGCCGAGTCGGGCAGCGGCGTCGCGAATTCGGTGGAGATCGTGGCGTCGAACCCGCGTCCGGCCACCGCGATCGCATAGGTGTTCTGGGCCTGGGACCCGCAGGCGTCGACGCACTTGTAGCAGAGGATGCACCGGGCGTAGTCGCGGACGTAGAGCTCGTTGTCGACCACGACGGGCTGCGCGACGGTCGCCGCGGTCTCCCCGTCGGGCTCCACGTGGTGCCCCGCGTGGCGGGCGTCGCGCTCACCCGCGCCGGCGGCCGGAGCGGGCGGGCCGTAGCGGGCGGGGTCGGCGCCGTACTCCACCGACCAGCGGGCGACGTCGTCGCCGGCCTGCGAGAGGTCGTTGGCCGAGCCGAGCAGCTCGAGCACCATCCGGCGGGAGTGGGCGACACGCTCGGTGTCGGTGCGGACCGCCATCCCGTCCTCGACCCGCCGCGCGCACGAGGGCACCAGGGGCCGCGACCCCTCGACCTCCACGACGCAGACCCGGCACGCGTTCACCGGTGCGAGATTCGGCGCCCAGCAAAGCGTCGGCGTCTCGGTCCCGGCGGCCTGCAGGACGTCGAGGATCGTCGAGCCCTCCGTCGTGCGGTGCTCGACACCGTCGACGGTCACCGTGACGATCCGGCGGATCGCGCCCAGGTCCACGGTGGTCGAACTGGTCATCGCACGTCCTCCAGCAGGTCCAGGGACAACGCCGAGAGCACGGCGGTCGAGGCGGTCTGCCCGAGCCCGCAGATCGAGGCGTCGACCATCACGGCGGCCAGGTCGTCGAGGAGGGCGAGGTCGGTGTCCCGGTCCCCGACACCCCGGGCCAGGCGGGCGAGGGCCTCCTCCTGTCGCACCGTCCCCACCCGGCACGGGACGCACTGCCCGCACGACTCGTCGCGGAAGAACGCCGCGATGCGCCGCAGGACGGCGGCCATGTCCACGGAGTCGTCGAAGGCGAGCACGACGCCCGACCCGAGCGACGCCCCGATCTCCCGGGTGCCCTCCAGGGTCAACGGCACGTCGAGCTGCTCGGGGGTGACGAAGCTTCCCGCCGCGCCTCCGAGCAGGATCGTGCGCAGCCGGGGCGGCACGCCGCCCGCCTCATCGAGCAGCTCGAGCAGCGTCGTGCCCATCGGCACCTCGTAGACGCCCGGCCGCGCGACGACGCCGCAGAGGCAGAAGAGTTTCGTGCCGGTGGAGCGCCCCGATCCGACGGCGCCGAACGCGGGACCGCCCTCGGTGAGGACCTCGAGGACGTTGACGATGGTCTCGACGTTGTTGATGACGGTGGGCCGGCCGAAGAGCCCGGCGACGGTCGGGAAGGGCGGCTTGTTCCGCGGCTCGCCGCGCCGGCCCTCCAGCGACTCCATGAGCGCGGTCTCCTCGCCGCAGATGTAGGCCCCAGCGCCGCGGCGCAGCTCGACGTCGAAGCGCACTCCGCTGCCCAGGACGTCGTCGCCCAGTAGTCCCCGGGCCCGGGCCGCGTCGATCGCGTGCTGCAGGCGCCGGGTGGCGACGGGGTACTCGCCGCGGATGTAGAGGTAGCCGAACTCGGCGCCGGTGGTGAACCCGGCGACGGTCATGGCCTCGATCAGCGCGAACGGGTCGCCCTCGAGCAGAACGCGGTCCTTGAATGTGCCGGGCTCGGACTCGTCGGCGTTGCAGATCAGGTACTTCGGTCGGACCGGGGAGGCCGCGACCGCCGCCCATTTCGTCCCCGTGGGAAACGCCGCGCCGCCGCGGCCGGTCAGCGACGCGTCGGTGACCTCGCGCAGGACCCGGTCCGGTCCCATCGCGAGCGCCCGTCGCAGGGCGGCGTAACCCCCGGCGGCGCGGTAGGAGTCGAGGTCGGCCGGGTCGACGACGCCGACGCGGGCGAGCAGCCGAAGCCCCTCCCGGCGCCCGTCGCCGGCCTGGGGGACCGACACCGACGGTGCGCGGTCGGGCATGGGTTCGCCGTCGAGCCCGGCGAGCACGCTCGGGACGTCGGCGGGGGCGAGCTGGTCGTGCGGCTCGCCGGAGGGATCACCCGCGCGCTGCAGCAGGACCGCGGGCGCCCGCTCGCACATCCCCAGGCAGGGGCTGCGCACCCAGGTCCGGTGCTCGCCCGAGCCGGCAGGGCCGAGCTCGCGCTCCAGCGCGGCGCACAGCTCCTCCCCGCCGAAGGCGGCGCAGGCCACGTCGTCGCAGACGTGCGCGACCCGCGGCGCGCGCTCGTGCACCGAGAACAGGGCGTAGAACGTCGCGACGCCGTAGGCCTCGGCCGGCGGGACGTGCAGGCGGTCGCAGATGTGGTTGAGCGCGCCGCGCGAGACCCAGCCGACGGCGTCCATCACCGCGTGCAGGGCCGGGAGCAGCAGGTCACGACGGCACCCCGGCCCGGTGATCGACCCCGGCGCGACCCCGTGCTCGAGCAGCGTCGCGTCGATCGCGGTCGCCTCGCCCGCGGTGGCCGCGTGCGGCATGAGCGTCAGGTCCACCCAGACCCCCTCACGCCGGCCTCCTCACGAGCCCGCGATCGGAACGCGCCGGGTGGATGCGTGGAGCTTGTCGATGCGGATCGCGGTGGCCTTGAACTCCGAGGTCCCCGACTGCGGGTCCCACGCCTCGTTGGTGAGGACGTTGACGTCAACCTGCTCGGAGAAGTGCGGGGTGATGAAGGCGAGACCGGGGCGGGCGGCGGGGTCGAAGCGCACGGGTGCCTCCACCGAGCCCCGTCGCGAGCTCACGCAGACCCGTTCCCCGTCGACGACGCCGAGGGTCGCACCGTCGGTAGGGTCCATGCAGAGCGCTTCGGACCGGCGCAGCGGCGAGGTGTAGCCGCCGGTCTGGACCCCGGAGTTGTAGGAGTCGAGCCGGCGCACGGTGGTCAGGCGCAGCGGGAACTCGTCGGTGAGCTCGTCGACCGGCCCGGCGTGCTGCACCGCCGCGAACGGGGCGGGCACGCCGCGCTCGTCGGGGTCGGTGGCCCAGAGCCGGGTGTGCAGGGTCGGCGAGCCCGGGTGGTCCTCGGCGGGGCACGGCCACTGCAGGCCGCCCTCGGCCTCGAGGCGCGCGTAGCTCATGCCGTGGTGCCAGTCGAGCGAGAGCGACCGCAGCTCGTCCCACACCTGCTCGGGGGTGGGGGAGCCCCAGCCGTACCCGAGACGGGCGGCGAGGTCGGAGAAGATCTCCGAGTCGGGGCGGGCCTGCCCGGGCGGGTCGAGGGCCTTGCGGACCCGCTGCACCCGGCGCTCCGAGGAGGTGACCGTGCCGGAGTACTCGCACCAGTCGGCGGCCGAGGGGAGCACGACGTCGGCGAGCTCGGCGGTGGCGGTGCGGAAGATGTCCTGGACGACGAGGTGGTCGAGCCCGGTGAGCATCCGGCGGGCGTGGACGACGTCGGCCTCGGACTCGGCCGGGTTCTCCCCGACGCAGTACACCGCGCGCAGCGTCCCGGCCTCCATGGCCTCGAACATCTCCGAGAGGTGCATGCCCTCGTCCAGGGACAGCGTCGTGCCCCACGCGGTCTCGAAGCGGGTACGCACGGCGTCGTCGGCGAGGTCGTAGCCGCCGGGCAGCTTGTTGGGGATGGCCCCCATGTCGCCGCCGCCCTGCACGTTGTTCTGGCCCCGCAACGGGCACAGGCCCGAGCCGTAACGCCCGACGTGCCCGGTGAGCAGCGCCAGGTTGATCAGCGACCGCACGTTGTCGACGGCGTTGTGGTGCTCGGTGATGCCGAGGGTCCAGCACAGCTGCGCGCGGTCGGCGCGGGCGTAGGCGTGGGCCGTCTCGCGGATCAGCCCGGCGTCGACGCCGGTGACCTGCTGGGCGCGGGCGAGGGTCCACGGGGCGACGGCCTCGCGGTAGTCCTCGAACCCGGACGTCGCCCGCGCGATGAACGCGCGGTTCTCGAGCCCGGCGTCGAGGATCTCCCGGCCCATGGCGTTGGCCAGGGCGACGTCGGCGCCGACGTCGAGCGCCAGGTGCCCGTGCGCCCACGCGGCCGATGAGGTGCGGCGCGGGTCGACCACGTACATCCGTGCGCCGCGCTTCAGGCCCTCCAGGACGTGGTGAAAGTAGATCGGGTGGGTGTCCCGCGCGTTGGAGCCCCACAGCAGGACCACGTCGGTGTCCTCGACTTCGGAGTACGCGCTGGTGCCGCCACCGGCACCGAAGACCGCCGTCAGACCGACGACGCTGGGCGCGTGTCAAGTGCGGTTGCAGCTGTCCACGTTGTTGCTGCCCATAACGACACGGGCGAACTTCTGGGCCAGGTAGTTCATCTCGTTTGTGGCCTTGGAGCAGCTGAACATCCCGTAGGCGCTGCCCGGGACACCGCGGAAACCGGCGGCCGCGCGATCGAGGGCCTCGTCCCACGACGCGGGTCGCAGCTCTCCCCCCTCGCGCACGAGGGGCTCGGTGAGGCGGACGTGACGCGGGGTGCGCATCTGGGGTCCTCTCGCTCGGCGGGTGCTCCGTGTCGTGAGATTAGACGGCGGATCGCCGGAACGCGACGCGGATCACAGACGATCACGGACTTTCAGCCGTCGGCCACGATGGCGAGCAGGGTGCGGCGGAGCTGCGCGACCCCGTCCGATCCCACGACGCCCTCGAGCCACCGCTCGTACCGGTCGACGACGCCTTCGCAGACCGCCAGCAGGGTGTAGGCCTCCCCGGTGGGGACGTAGAGCTTGGCGCGCCCGTCCGAGGGATCCCCGACGAGCCGGACGTAGCCCGTGGCGGCCAGGTGACCCGCCAGCTCGGCTGTGGCCTGCTTGGTGCGCCCGCCTCTCGCCACGAGCGTCGCGAGGCGCGTCCCGGCGGGATCGACCGTGGCCAGCACCGAGACGTGCGCCGACCGGAGGTCCGGATATCCCGCTTCCCGCAGTGCCCGGTCGAGGTAGGACACCAGGCGTCGGTGGGCCTGCCGCATGACGTCACCCAGGGGAGTCGGCCTCCCGAACAGCGGATTGGTCAGGCGCTTGACCACCTGCTCGCCGTCCGCGATATTGGTCATGTGCCTGACTATAATCCTGACGCCGGGCCGTCGATGCCGGTGGTGCCCGGCGTCCGGCACCGATTCCTGAGGGTGCACGGCGTGCGGTTGCACGTCGCGGAGGCGGGCGACGAACGCGCACCCGCCGTCCTGTTGCTGCACGGATTCCCCCAGCACTGGTACGTCTGGCGCGAGCTCATCGGTCCCCTCGCGCGGTGCCGCCGGGTGGTCGCGGTCGACCTGCGTGGGTTTGGGTGGAGCGACGCTCCCGCGCGCGGCTACTCCACCGCGGAGAGGGTCCGCGACGTCCTCGGCGTCATGGACGGGCTCGGGATCGCGACGGCCGATCTCGTCGGCCACGACTGGGGCGCGTGGCTCGCCTTCCGCCTGGCGTTGGACCACCCGGAGCGGGTGGACCGCCTCGTCGCCCTCTCGATGGCGCATCCGTGGCCGCTCCAGCGACACCTCGCCCCCACCACCTGGAGGTGGTGGGTCACCGCGCTGTTCGAGGTGCCGGGCGTCGGGGAGTGGCTCCTGCGGAGGCGTCCGGGGCTCACGGGGTGGCTGATGAGCCGCGACGCCGCGCAACCGTCGGTGTGGAGCCGGGCCCTGCGCGATGTCTACGCGTCCGTCGCGGCGCGGCCGGACCGGGCGAGGGCCGGGCGCCGACTGCATGGCGGGCTGGTCGCGCGGGACATCCCGCGGTTGCTGCTCGGCCGTGACCGTCGCCGGCGGTACGGCGTGCCGACGCTCGTCGTCGTCGGGGACCGGGACGCGCTGCTACCGGTCGCGGTCCTCACCGTGCCGGCGCCTCGGACCGACATGATCACGATCCGTACCGTGTCCGGTGGCCACTTCGTGGTGGACGAGAGCCCGGCCGAGGTCACGGCGGCCGTGCTCGCCCACCTCACCGGGGCGCGGGCCCGTCAAGCAGCCCTCCCGACCGAGTAGTTGCCTTTTCGACGGCGCGGGCCTCGGCGAGCGTGAGGTCCTGCGGCCCACCGACGTGGGCCTCGGCCCAACAAGACAGCACCTTCTGGCGGCGATACCCCCACCTCACCGAGGAACTCCGCGCCGCCGCGCGACAACCCGCCCCGGACGTTGCCGGATCGGCCACACCGCGCCGAGCGGCGCTGGAACAGCGCATCGCCGCGCTCGTCCGCGATAACCAGACTCGTCAGCAGCACCTCAACTCCAATCACCGGGTCGACGCACCTGACGCTCAGCAGGCCCTTGCTGTGAGCGGGTCGGGGCCGGCACCGATGGCTTGACCTTGACGTTGGCTGGGGTTGCAGCCTGAGGACATGATTCACGAACCCTCCGCACCGCATGCACTCGTGACCGGCGCCTCGCGCGGGCTGGGCCTGGTACTGGCCGAACGCCTCGCCCGCGAGGGCTGGCGTGTCGTGGTGGACGCCCGCGGGCGCGACGCGCTTGCCGCCGCCGTGGCCGGGCTCCCGGGGGTCACGGCCGTGGCCGGGGACGTGGCCGACCCCGAGCACCGCCGTCACCTGGCGCAAGCGGTGGCCGCGGGTGGCGGGCTCGACGTACTGGTCAACAACGCGAGCCTGCTGGGCCCCAGCCCGCAGCCCCCCCTGGCCGACTACCCCCTCGACGTGCTCGAGCAGGTCTTGGCCGTGAACACCCTGGCTCCGCTCGCCCTGGTGCAGCTGCTGTTGCCGCTGATGCGCCGCGGCGCCCGGGTGCTCAACGTGTCCTCCGACGCCGCGGTGGAGGCCCTGGACGGGTGGGGCGGCTACGGGTCGTCGAAGGCGGCGCTCGACCAACTTGGTGCGGTGCTGGCCGTGGAGAACCCGCAGCTGCGCGTCTACACCGTCGACCCCGGCGACATGAACACCGCGATGCACCAACAGGCCTTCCCCGATCAGGACATCAGCGACCGCCCCGCCCCCGAGACCGTCGTGCCGGCCCTGCTGCGTCTGGTCACCGGCGACCTCCCGAGCGGGCGCTACCGCGCTTCCGACCTTCTCGCCAACTCCGGTGCGGGGGTGGCGACGTGACCGCCCCGACGACCCGTTTTGCCCTGCCCCCGGGAAGCGAGGCCACCGCCCCGCCCGAGCGCCGGGGCACACCCCGTGACAGGGTCCGGCTGCTGGTCGCCCGCGGCCGCGAACACCCCCCGGGGGCCGTCGAGCACCGCCGGTTCGACGAGCTGGACCGCTTGCTCGAGCCGGGTGACCTGCTCGTGGTCAACACCTCCGCGACGCTGCCCGCCGCGCTCCACGCCCGACGCGCCGACGGGCGCCCGCTGGCGGTGCACGTCTCGACCACCCTCGACGACGGCACGTGGGTGATCGAACCCCGCCGGGTGGATGGACCGGCCCGCGACGTCACCGCCGGGGATCAGCTGACGCTTGAGGGCGGGGTCCGACTGGAGCTGGTGGCCCCCTACCCGCCGGCCGCCGCGGTGACCCGGCTGTGGCGGGCGCGGGCGACCCCCCCGCGCCGGGCTCCGGAGTACCTCGCCGTCCACGGCCGGCCGATCGGCTACGGCTACCTCGCGGGCGCCTACCCGCTGGCCGATCACCAGACCGTGTACGCCACCGAGCCCGGCAGCGCCGAGATGCCCAGCGCCGGGCGCCCGTTCACCGACCGGCTGCTGGTGCGGCTGATGGCGGCGGGTATCACGATCGCCCCCGTGGTGCTGCACGCCGGCGTATCCAGCCCGGAGAAGCACGAGCCGCCGACACCCGAGCGCTACACGGTGCCCGCGCCCACCGCCCGGCTGGTCAACGGGGCCCGGGCGGCCGGGGCCCGGGTCGTGGCCGTGGGCACCACGGTCGTGCGGGCCCTGGAGACCGCCGCCCGGCAGGGCGGGGCCGTGGTCCCGGCGAGCGGCTGGACCGACCTCGTGCTCGGCCCCGCTCGGTCGGCGCGGGTGGTGACCGGCCTGGTCACCGGGCTGCACGCCCCCGAGGCCAGCCACCTGCTGCTACTCGAAGCCGTCGCCGGCCCCGCCCGGGTGGGCGAGGCCTACCAGGCCGCGGTGCAGCGTCGCTACCTGTGGCACGAGTTCGGAGACTCCACCCTGTTCCTGCCCTGATACCAAACCCGGGTGGTGGCCGGCCAGAGCGCGCGCAGAGGTGGCGGCGCCGGTGCTCGGCGGCCGGTCAGGATGTGGCCTCTGACCTCTGTGGCGCTCGATGACCTGCTGACCTCGCTGACCAGCAACGGCGGACGGAGCATCTTCGGCCGGTGGCGGCCGGGGCCGGTGACCGTGGTGAAGCGGGTCGCGCACGCGCGGGAGAAGGCACAGCGGGAGACGTTCGACCGGCTGGCGTTACGCGACGGGCGAAGGGCCCACGCTGACCGTCGACGACCTCGGCGGCTTCCCGGGGCCGTCGATGGTGATGGTCGGTGACGGGGACACCGAGATCCCGATGGAGCACACGCTCGCGCTGCGCGACGGGCTCCGCGCGCAGCTCGCCGTTGTGCCCGGTCAACCGGTTGGTCGTCGACTCCCTCACCGAGGACGTCACCCCGTGATCGCCCGTCCGTGGTCGGGAGTCGTGCGCGGCACCGATGCCGGGGTCGACGCCGGTCACATCCACGGCACCCGGTTCGTCGGGTAGGACGGCTGAATGCGCACCACGCAGTACCGCCAGATCCTCTACGGGGTCGCGGCGGTCGTCGGTCTGGTCGTCACCGCGTACTTCAACGTCACCTACGCCGGGGACGTCTCCTACCTCGCGGCGTGGTTCGCCAACTTGGCGTCGTCGTCCGCGGCCGTGGACCTGATCGTCGCCGCGGTGGCGGCGAGCGTGTTCATGGTCGTCGGCAGTCGCCCCGCCCATGGCCGGTTGGTCGTGCAGGCCGTGCTGCACCGGCACCCGCAGCCGGGCACGAGCTCGACCGCGGGCGGGCGCTCGTCGACTCCTCGCGCCTCGACGACGAGCTCGGGGAGTCGGGCCGCAGGTCGAGCTGCAGGACGTCGACGTCGACCCAGCGTTCTTGCTTGTAACCGATCCGCCGCAACCGCCCGACGGTCGCGAAGCCCAGCGACTCGTGCAGGGCGACCGATGCGGGTGAGCCGGCACCGGCGACGAGGGCGACCATCTGGCGGAACCCGGCGTCGCGGGTGTCGGTGATCAGCCGCTCGAGCAGCTGTGGAACGTCGGTCGAATGACACTCCGGCGGCGCCCGCGGGGGACGCCGCCCTCGGGCCCCGCCAACGAGGTGCCCGGCGAACTGGTAGGCCTCCTCGACCAGGCCGCCGAGGTGGTCGCTGGCGAGGCGGTAGCTGGCCTCCCTCCTGGGGGGTCAGGGCGGCGGCTCGGAGCCGCGGTGACTGGTCGGTGCCGGGGGCGGCGAGCGCCGTGAGGAAGTGGAACACCGCCCGGTCGTGCCAGCAGGTGTACCGACGCCGGGGTGTCCAGGCCAGCAAGTCGGTCCCCCTCGCCGACACCCGTGACCGACCGGCGGTCACGACCGTGTGCGCGCGACCGTCGGCGACCGCGGCTTCGTCCGCACGGCGAACCCACCGGCGATGTCCTACCGTCCTCCACAGAAGTATGAAGGAGGGTGATGGTGGGGCGAGCGAAGACCGAGCTGTTCGAGCAGTTCGCCCGGGTGGGCAAGGCGATGGGCCACCCGGCGCGCCTCGAGCTGGTCGACCTGCTCGCCCAGGGCGAATGCCCGGTCGAGCCGCTGGCCGCCGCGGCCGGGCTGGCGCTGTCGACGGCGTCGGCGCACCTGCAGACGTTGAAGCGGGCCGGACTGGTGAGCGCCCGCCGGGAGGGCACCCGCATCGTCTATGCGCTGGCCGGGGACGACGTGGCGGCGCTGTTCGCGGCACTGCGCGGGGTCGCCGCCGAGCACGTGGCCGACACCGAACCCGCCCGCCGCGCGTTCCTCGGGCTGGCCCCCGACCGGCCCGTCACCGGCCTCGAGGCGACACCGGACGCGGCGGTGCTCGAGATCGACCGCGCTGAGCTGCTGGCCCGGGTCGGCGACGGGCGGGCGGTCGTGCTCGACGTGCGTCCGCCGCGGGAGTACGCCGCCGGGCACATCCCCGGCGCGGTGTCGATCCCCGCCGCCGAGCTCGCCGCCCGCCTCGACGAGCTCCCCGCCGACACCCCGGTGGTGGCCTACTGCCGCGGCGGCTACTGCGTCATGTCCTACGACGCAGTCCGGGTGCTCACCGCGGCCGGGCACCAGGCGATCCGGCTGGTCGACGGGATGCTCGAGTGGCGCCTGGCCGGCCTTCCCGTCGAAACCACCCCCGCCGCGTGACCAGCACAACCCAGCACCCACCCCAGCTACGAGCGACCTCGAGCGCCGACGAAGGGACGAGCAGCCGATGGACGGCAGCACGGTCAAAGACTTCTTCGAGCAGGTCTCGGGTGACTGGGACTCGATGCACCAGGACTTCTACAGCACCGACGTCATCGACGCCCTCGCCGAGCACTCCACCCTCGGGCCCGACGTCCACCTGGTGGATGTGGGCACCGGCACCGGTTTCATCGCCGGTGGCCTGGCCGGGCGGGCCGCGCGGGTGACCGGCACCGACTCGTCGCCGGCGATGCTGGCCCAGGCCCGGAGCAACCTCGACCGCCTCGGGATCGGCAACGTCGAGTTCACCGAGGCTCCCGTCGAGCGGCTGCCGTTGGGTGACCACTCCGCGGACGCGGCGGTGGCGAACATGGTGCTCCATCACGCCCCCGACCCGGCCGCGATGCTCACCGAGATGGCTCGGGTGGTGCGCCCCGGCGGCACCGTGGCGGTCACCGACTGCGTCGAGCACGGCCACGAGTGGATGCGCACCGAGCAGGCCGACCTGTGGCTCGGGTTCAGCCCCGAGACCATGACCGAGCTGTTCACCACGGCCGGGCTGGTCGACTACGGCTACGCCTACCTGGGCACCGCTTGAAACATCACGTCGACCTCGGTCGAGGTCACCGTGGACATCCCCATCTTCACCGCCTGGGGCCACGTCCCCACCACCCCAGCCACGACACCCGACACCGGTGTCGGAGCTGACCGGACATGACGGACCCGGACGGGCGGGGACTTGCCGATGTGGTCGTGGTCGGTGGCGGCGCCGCCGGGCTCAGCACCGCGCTGGTGTTGGGCCGGGCCCGGCGTTCGGTGCTGGTCGTCGACGCCGGCCGACCGCGCAACGGAGTCGCCGAGCACATGCACGGCACCCTGTCCCGTGACACCACCCCGTCCGGGGACTACCTCGCCGCCGGCCGCGGCGAACTCGCTCGCTACGACGTCGCCGTCGACACCGGCGAGGCCACCAGCGCCGCACCGGAAGCTGGGGGTGGTGGGGACGGGCGGGGGCCGTGGGCGGTGACGCTGTCGGACGGGAGCGCGGTGCGGGGTCGGCGGCTGGTGGTGGCGACCGGCCTGGTCGACGAGCTCCCCGACCTACCGGGGCTGACCCCACTGTGGGGCCGTGACGTGCTCAGCTGCCCCTACTGCCACGGCTGGGAGATCGCCGACCAGCCGTTCGCACTGCTCGCCACCGCCCCGGGCCACCTGGCACGAGCGGTCCTGCTCACCGGGTGGTCCTCCCTGGTGCGGGTGTTCCTGCACCACGTCGACCGCGATCAGCTCGGCCCCGCCGCGCTGGCCACGGCGACCGCCGCCGGCGTCGAGCTGGTCGACGGCCCGGTCCGTGAACTCGTCACCACCCGCGGCCGCCTGTCCGGAGTGCGTCTGGACAGCGGCGACGAGTACGCCCACGCGGTGCTGTTCATCGTCCCCACCCTCACCCCACGCACTGGGCTGCTGACCGATCTCGGTGCGGCCACCGATCCGGGCGGCTGGCCGGTCGTCGACGCGACCGGGGCGACCAGCCTCGGCGGGGTGTGGGCGGTCGGCAACACCGTCGACTCCAGCCACAAGGTCATCCACGCCGCCGCCCATGGCGCCACCGCCGCCCAGGCCATCAACGAAGACCTCCTGCGTACCGACCTGGCCCAGCTGGCCACGATCCCCGCTGTCGAAGAACCCGATACGGCGGCCGGCGCGAACCTGCGTTGACGGTGCTCCGCGCTGGATGGGCACACGAGAGCATCCGTCGGTTCGCATCACCACAGGAGGCGACGGTGCGGGTCCCGCCCGTCTGCAGTATCTCCAGCAGGGCCAGCACACGGGCGGTCGGTCGGGACACGTCGGTCCCGCAGATACCGGGCGGGTTGTGCCCGGTACCGCTCGCGGCCGGTGCGGGCGCACAGCTCGGCGGCCTTCGGTCGCGCTCCACAGCAGCGCGCGCCCGCGCCCGCCGCCGAGGGCCGACGGCGCGAGATACACCGGGTTCTCCACCGACCACCGGTAGGCGAGCTTGGGCTTCCAGGCCGACACCGAGGCATAGCCGGCGACGGCGTGATCGTCCTGGCCGTCCTCGCAGCCGACGAGGCAGGGGTGACCACGCTCGGCGGCGTCGGCCAGGCGGCATTCCCACTCCGCGACCGACGGCGCCTCGAGGTCGAAGGTGACGACGGTGTGCTTAACCCAGTACGCGTAGACCGCGGCGATCGCCGCGGCGTCGGAGAACTCGGCCGGCCGGATGTGCACGACGGCGTCAACGCTCCGCGGAGGGATGGTGCTCGAGAGCGCGGTGCGGGGACGGCCCGTCGGTGGTGTGGTCGGTGTGCACGGTGACGGCCATGAGCCGAGGGACCCGGTGCAGGAGCTCGTGCTCGGCGGCCACCGCGATCTCGTGGGCCTCGACGACGGTGAGCGCACCGTCGACGACCAGGTCGGTCTCCCCGCGCAGCTGGTGCCCGATCCAGCGCAGCCGCACCGCACGGACGTCGAGGACACCCGGAACGGTGCGCAGGGCGGCGTCGGCGGCGTCGACCGTCGCCGGGTCCACCGCGTCCATGACGCGCCGGTACACCTCGCGCGCCGCGCCGCGCAGCACGATGACGATGGCCGCGGTGATGGCGAGGCCCACGGCCGGATCGGCCCATCCCCAGCCCAGGGCCGCCCCGCCGGCCCCGAGGAGCACAGCCAGCGAGGTGAAGCCGTCGGTGCGGGCGTGGAGCCCGTCGGCGACCAGTGCGGCCGACCCGATCCGCCGGCCCACGCGCAGCCGATACGAGGCGACCCCTTCGTTGCCGAGGAATCCCACGACGGCGGCCGCCGCCACGAACGGCAGGTGCAACACCGGTTGCGGGTGGAGCAGCCGGTCGACGGCGGTCCACGCGGCGACCACCGCGGAGACGGCGATGACGAGCACGATCACGACTCCGGCCACGTCCTCGGAACGGCCGAAGCCGTAGGTGTAACGGCGCGTCGCCGCACGCCGCCCCACGACGAAGGCGACGCCCAGGGGGATCGCGGTCAACGCGTCGGCCCCGTTGTGCACGACGTCCCCCAGCAACGCCACCGAGCCGGACGCCGCCACGACCACGGCCTGCGCCAACGCGGTCGCGCCGAGCACGGCGAGCGAGACCCACAACGACCGCATCCCGTCGCGACTGGCCTCCAGCTCCCGGTCGACCTTGTCGCCGCTCTCGTGGGAGTGCCAGGGCAGGGCATGGGCCAGGGAGCGCGCGACGCGGCGCCAGGGCGCGGGGGCGTCGCCGTGCCCGTGCCCGTGCCCGTGACCGTGGTTCGGGGGTTCGACCACGCGCATTCACCTCCGGGCGGACGGAGCCAGTCTCCCGAGCGTGCCACGAACGCGACACCGGGACCGCCGACAGAGCGCCGCCGTCCTGTTCGGCCGGCGACGCCCTCCGTTCGTCGCGAGATCAGCCGGCGAGTGCGGCGTCCAGCGTGATCGTGGTGCCGGCGAGGGCCTTGGAGACCGGGCAGGTCTCCTCGGCGGTCTTGGCCAGCTCCGTGAACCTGGCCTCGTCGAGCCCGTCGACGTCGGCCCGCAGGGTGACCGCGATCCCGCTTATCTCGAAGCCGCCGCCGGTGGCCGGCGCGAGCGTGACCTCGGCGCTCACGTCGATCGACTTGGCGGTGATGTTCTCCCCGCCCAGCACGCCCGAGAGGTTCATCGCGAGGCACGAGGAGTGCGCCGCGGCGATGAGCTCCTCCGGGCTGGTCTGCCCGTGGGGCTCCTCGGCGCGGGTCGGGAACGAGACGTTGAACTGCCCGGCGTTGGACGAGTCCAGGGTCACGTTGCCCTTGCCGTCCTGGAGTCCGCCTTCCCAGTGGGTGGTTGCGTCGCGGCTCGGCATCGTCGCCTCCTTCTCTCCGGTCACGCGGTGCGACCGGTATCGGTTCGTCGTTCCGGTCAGCTCGCGGGGCGCTCGGCCCTCGCGAGGGTCGAGGCCGTCAGCGTCCGCAGCAGCACGATGAGCTCGTGCCGCGCGCGGGTGTCCAGGCCCATGGCGCAGCCGATCTGCCGCGGGATGTCCGCGGCCCGCGACCGCAGGGCGCGGCCCTCGTCGGTCAGAGCGAACCTCCGGTCACGTCCTCGAACGTAGGGGGCGATTCCATCGTGGACAACAACCCTGTCCCTACGCGCGGGTGCGCTTGCGACCGGTCACCTTGTTGTAGATCACCAGCACGATGATCGCCCCGACGATCGACCCGATGAAGCCGACCCGGTGCAGCCCACCGAGGCCCAGGGTGATGAAGAACCAGATCAGACCGCCCACGAGCGATCCGACCATCCCGATGATGACGGTCCGGAGCAGCCCGATGTCGTCCTTGCCCGGAACCAGCGCGCGGGCGATGAAGCCCGCCACGAGTCCGAGCAGCACCCACCAGATGATGTCCCACAGCGTCGACACGTGTCCGACTCCAATCCTCGACGATGATGGATCCCCCGAGTGCTCGTTCATCCCGGGAGTGCCCACGGGGAGTCGTGGTCAGACGGCCCGGGGCGAGCGCCTTGACCGCTCCGTGCGGCCGGCGTCCTCGTCCGGGTCGTCCGGTGCGGGGTGGACCGCGACGAGGTCGTAGGTCCGCATCGACGCCGCTCGCCCCGCGCCGCAGGTCAGGGGGGTCGGCGAGGGCATCCACCGCTCCCGGACGACGACGGTGACGGCGCCGCCGTGCCCGTGGTGGCCGCCCGCCAGCCGGACGGTCCAGTCACCGTCGGCGCCCTGCGTGGCCTCGAGCGGGGCGAACGCGTCGACGGCGTCCTCGCCGAAGCGGACCCGGGCATGGTGCTGCGCGCCCTGCACGGGTGCGGCGAGCCCGGCCCGCCCGCGCATCCAGTCCGGGGTGACCGCACCCTTCTCGTACCGGGCGACGATCTCCAGCACCTCGCTGGCCGGGACCTGACCGAGCAGGATCCCGTGCGGCATGAGGATGGTGTTGGCGGCGAACCGGTCGCCGCTGGTGTGGGTGGTCTCCCAGGTCCGCTCGGGGTGGACGGCGGCGAGCACGGCCGCGACCGGCCGCCCCCGCATCGCGCAGCACGCGTCATGGCGGCCGTGGGCGCAGACGAGGTACATCGGCTCGGTGGACGGCGTCGTCGACGCGTCGAGGTCGGCGAGGGCCGCCGGGAGGTCGGCCGGCGAGTCGACGCGGCCCCACCGCGTCGACTCGTGCCCGATCCGGGCGTCGATCACAGCGAACCGGCCATGGTCCTCGCTCGGGGCGCCGCGCGCGGCGGTCCGGCGGATGAGCTGGAAGCGCGCGCCGTGCTGGCGGCAGAAGGTGTCGATCGCCTTCACGAGGTCCGCGTCGTACCCGGCGCCGCCGAGGGCCTGCGGTCCCCACGGCCCGGGGTGCTCGACGAGGAGCCACCGTTGCGCGGGCGGCGCGGTGGCGAAGAAGGGGTCGGCACGTTCCCGCGCCTGCACCGAGCAGCGGAACGCGGTGCCGCCGTCCCCGGGTATCGCCTGCGCCGTCACCGCTCCGTGGTACCCCCGTCCGGAGCGCCGTCGCCACCGGAGGGGATGACGACGCCCTCCCGAAGCAGGCGAGCCACGAGTACGGCGGCGTCGGCGGGGTCGAGCCCGGGAAGGTCGCCGACCACGGCGCCGGGACCGGCGACGAGCGCCCGCACCGCGGGCTCCGCGTCCGTGGAGAGGTCCAGCACGCGGTCGGGCAGCTCGAGGCGGCACCCGGCCTCGGTGTCGACGACTCGGTGGCGCAGTCCCCGGCGGGCGCGCACGACGGTCGTCGCGTCGACCGCCGCCACCGCCGCGGCCTGTGCGAGCGGCGGGACGGGCTCGGGCCGGTTACCGGTCCACACGCGGCGTCGTACCTGCCGCGTGACCTGCTCGGTGCGCCCGGAGACGTCGCGGAGGTTGCCGACCATACGGGTCGCGACCGCCTCGACGTGCGGGGCGAGGGCCGCCGGGTCGGCCACGTCGACGCCGAGCGGGAGCGACGTCCGGAGCTCGGGGTCGTCGGCGAGGGTGGCGACGAGGGCCTCGAGCAGGGCGTGGCGTGTGACGACGTGGACACCCACCGTGAGATGCGCCGAGACCTCTCCCTGCGCGGTGGCCGAATGCAGGTAGCCACGCGGGAGGTAGAGGGAGTCACCGGGGTAGAGCACCTCGTCGACGAGCGGCTCCTCCCGGGCACGGGCGCGGACCGCGGCCGCGTGGTCGTTCCAGGGCTGGTCGCGCAGCGGGTCGGTATGGACCGGGGCGTGGACGTGCCAGCGCTTGGTGCCCGCGACCTGCAGGACGAAGACGTCGTGCACGTCGTAGTGGGCGGCGAAGCCCTGCGACGAGGCGGGGGTGACGTAGGCGTTGATCTGGCTGGGGTGCCCGAGGTCGGTCGTGAGGCCGGTGGCCAGGTCGGTCGCGGGTGCCCAGGTGCGGTGCAACCCCTGCAGTACCACGGTGTGCCCGTCGGCGAACAGGGCGGCGACGTGGTCGTCGCGGACCTGGTCGGAGATCTCGGCGCCGACCCCACCGCCCCCGGTGAACTGCGAGGAGTCGACGACGCTTCCCTGCTTCGCGATGCGCAGGAAGGGCGTTCGCAGCGCGCGGCGGGAGAGGAGCTCGTCGACTGCGTCGAGGGAGAAGAGGTCGGAGAAGTCGGTGGTGGGGGCCTCGGGAGCGCTCTTGGCGATGTCGTCGGCCCGGGACAGCACCGCGCGCCGACCCCAGGACTCGCCGGCGAAGGCGTCGAGGTCACCGGCCACGACGCGGCGCAGCGCCGGGCGGGAACTCCGCCCGGCGCTGCTCCCCGTGCGGTCGTTCGTCGTGCTCACCGGGCTAGTGGGCTCCGCCGTCGGCGCCACCGTCGGAACCCTGGCCCGCGGCTCCGCCGTCGGCCGCGCCGTGGCCCGCACCGCCGTCGGCGCCCCCGTCGGCGCCCCCGTCGGCGCCACCGTCGGCACCACCGTCGGCACCGCCGTCGGCACCGCCGTCGGCACCGCCGTCGGCACCGTCGTCGGCACCCTGGCCCGCGGCTCCGCCGTCGGCGGGACCGTGCCCGCCGTCGGACGGCAACAGCGACGTCCTGATGTCCTCGTCCTTCATCTTGTACTCCTCAGCATCGGGGGTGATGACAGCGGTGACGTGCACCCGGAGCCACTGAGCAGGCCGCCGAGCACCCCATCGCATCGTCACCGATCGCGTACCCGACCTGTCGTGATCCCACGCGCCCTCGGGCGTGGGCGGTCGATCCGCGCGCCTGGCAGGCTCTGTGGCCATGAACCCGGAGGGCGTCGGCACCCTGGTCCTGCTGCGGCACGGTCAGAGCGAGTGGAACGCGAAGAACCTGTTCACCGGATGGGTCGACGTCGCGCTCTCCGAGCAGGGAGAGCAGGAGGCGCGGCGGGGAGGCGAGCTGCTCACCGACGCGGGCCTGCTGCCCGACGTGCTGCACACGTCGTTGCTGCGGCGGGCCATCGCGACCGCGGAGATCGCGCTCGATACCTGCGACCGGCACTGGATTCCGGTCCGCCGGGACTGGCGGCTCAACGAGCGGCACTACGGCGCGCTCCAGGGCAAGGACAAGAAGCAGACCATGGAGATCTACGGCGAGGAGCAGTTCCAGATCTGGCGCCGTTCCTACGACACTCCGCCGCCGCCGATCGACCCGGACGACGAGTTCGCCCAGACCGGCGACCCGCGCTACGCCGACCTCGGCGACGCGATGCCCACCACCGAGTGCCTCGCCGACGTGCTCGCGCGGCTGCTGCCGTACTGGCACGCCTGCGTGGTACCGGACCTGCGCGCCGGCCACACCGTCCTCGTCGCCGCGCACGGCAACTCGCTGCGCGCGGTGGTCAAGCACCTCGACGGCGTCGACGACGAGACGATCGCCGGGCTAAATATCCCCACCGGCATCCCCTTGCGCTACGACCTCGAGGTCGCCGGGTCGGAGGGCACGACCGACCTGCGGCCCACCAACCCCGGCGGCACCTACCTGGACCCCGACGCCGCGCAGGACGCCATCGCCGCGGTGGCGAACCAAGGGCGCTGACGCTGCTTCCGTCGCTCGCCGCGGGCGACTCCGGTCGACGAGGTGAACGGCGACCGACGTTCCGGCGAATTCCCACGACCGGGGGGTCGGACAGATCACCGTGGGGCGTCCGGACGGGGTCCTCGCGGCGACATCGGCCCTACCATCGCGGTCGTGGCCGTCCCGGCGTACCTGATCGTCCTGGCCGCGGTGGCCGTCCTGGTCGCCGCGGGCCTGGGCGTCGTCGGCGGGCTCGTCGTATCGCGCTCGCGGGCCCGCACCCGCCGGGCCGCCGAGACGCGGCCGGGACCCACGGTGGCCGAGCTGCTCGCGCGCCTGGTGCGGCGCTCGCACTCGGGGCTCGTCGTCCTGAACCGCTTCGGCGACATCGTGCTCGCCAACGAGCGGGCCGAGACCCTCGGTGCGGTGGTCGGGGCCCGCCCGGACGCGCGGGTCGCCGCGGCGGCGGCGCTGGTCTCCGAGGGCGGCGTCACCACCGAGATCGACCTGTCGCCGTCGACGACGGTGCGGCGCGCCCCGCAGTCGGTGGTGGCGCGCATCCACGCCCTCGGAGACGGATTCGTCGTCGTCGACGCCTCGGACGCCTCGGACGCCGTCCGCCTGGAGGCGGTGCGCCGCGACTTCGTCGCCAACGTGGGTCACGAGCTCAAGACGCCGGTCGGTGCGATGGCGGTGCTCGCCGAGGCCGTCCTCGACGCCGAGGACCCCGACGAGGTCGCCCACTTCGCCGGAAAGATCTTCCACGAGTCCCGCCGGCTCGGGTCGCTGGTCACCGAGCTCATCGAGCTGAGCCGCCTCCAGGGCGCCGAGCGTCTCCCGGAACCGATCCCCACCGACGTCGACGACGTCATCGACCAGGCCGTGGGGCGCGCCCGCTCCAGCGCCGAGACCGCGAACACGCAGCTCACCCTCGACGGCCCCAGCGGACTGGCCGCCGCTGGCAGCCGCCCGCTGCTGATCACCGCTCTGGCCAACCTGCTGGAGAACGCGATCGCCTACTCGCCCGCAGGCTCCACCGTCTCGGTCCGACGCCGCCGCGCCGCCGAGCGGATCGAGATCTCGGTGACCGATCGCGGCATCGGCATCGCCCCCGAGCACCAGGAGCGTGTCTTCGAGCGCTTCTTCCGAGTCGACCAGGCGCGCTCGCGGGCGACAGGCGGCACCGGCCTCGGTCTCGCGATCGTGAAGCACGTCGCGGCCAACCACGGCGGCGACGTGCGGCTCTGGAGCGAGCCCGGGGTCGGCTCGACGTTCACCCTGCGGATCCCCGCCGCTCCCGAAACGTCCCGCGAGGCGCCGACGCCGGCCGCGCCGCCCGCGGCCGCTCGGCCGCCCACCCCACCCGCGGCGACACCGCGACCGGCCCTCCCGCGCCCCCCGGCGGCCTCCCCAGCCGCTTCCCCGGCGACCGCCTCGTCGTCGGCGACCGTGGGGCGCGACCACGCGGCCGCCCTGCCCGGCTCTCCCGGAGGTTCCCCGTGACCCGAGTGCTCATCGTCGAGGACGAGGAGTCCTTCGCCGACCCGCTGGCCTACCTCCTGCGCAAGGAGGGCTTCGAGGCGAGCGTGGCCGGGACCGGCGCCGCCGCCCTGGAGGACTTCGAGCGCCACGGCGCCGACATCGTCCTGCTCGACCTCATGCTGCCCGGGATGAGCGGCACGGACGTCTGCAAGGCCCTCCGGCAGCGCTCTTCGGTCCCCGTGATCATGGTGACGGCCCGCGATGCCGAGATCGACAAGGTGGTTGGCCTCGAGCTCGGCGCCGACGACTACGTCACCAAGCCGTACTCGGCGCGCGAGCTGATCGCGCGCATGCGGGCCGTGCTGCGCCGCGGCCAGGAGGCTGAGCCCGACGCCGCGGCGCCCACCGACCGTCAGGTGCTCGAGGCGGGACCGGTACGCATGGACGTGTCCCGGCACGTCGTGACCGTCGAGACGTCGGGCGGCGGGACCCTCGAGGTGCCGCTGCCGCTCAAGGAGTTCGACCTGCTCGAGTACCTCATGCGCAACGTCGGGCGGGTCCTCACCCGCGCGCAGCTCATCGACCGCGTGTGGGGTGCCGACTACGTCGGCGACACCAAGACCCTCGACGTCCACGTCAAGCGACTCCGGGCCAAGATCGAGCCCGAGCCGTCAGCGCCGCAACACCTGGTCACGGTGCGCGGACTCGGTTACAAGCTCGACGCCTGACCCCGATAAGGTTTCCGGTCGTGCGACTCGGGGTGCTCGACGTCGGCTCGAACACCGTGCATCTGCTGGTGGTCGACGCCGTCCGAGGTGGGCATCCGACCCCCACCAGCTCGACGAAGACCGGCCTGCGGCTGGCCGAGCACCTCCGTGACGGGTACCTGGACCGGGTCGGCGCCGACGCGCTCGTGGCCGCGGTCGCCGAGGCGCGGGCGGAGGCGGCCTCGCTCGGCTGCCAGGACCTGCTCGCCTTCGCCACCTCCGCGGTGCGGGACGCGGCCAACTCCGGTGAGGTGCTCGCGCTGGTGCGCGATCGGACCGGGGTCGACCTGCAGGTCCTCTCCGGTCCCGACGAAGCCGCCCTCACCTTCCTCGCCGTCCGGCGCTGGTTCGGCTGGTCGGCCGGGCAGCTCCTGGTGCTCGACATCGGCGGCGGGTCGCTGGAGATGGCCGTCGGGCGGGACGAACGGCCCGCCGTCGCGCTCTCGCTGCCGTTGGGGGCCGCTCGGCTGACGCGGACCTGGTTCGCTGCCGACCCGCCCGACCGACGCGAGATCCGGGCCCTGGCCGAGCACGTGCACGACGTCCTCGCCCCCGCCGCGGCCCGGCTGCTCGACGAGGGACCGCCCGACCGCTGCGTCGTGACGTCGAAGACGTTCCGCTCGCTGGCCCGCCTCACCGGCGCGGCGCCGCGCAGCGCGGGTGCCCGCGTGCCGCGCCGACTGAGCTCGGCCGGCCTGCGCCAGGTGGTCGCGTTCATCAGCCGCATGAGCTCGACCGACCTCGCCGAGCTCGAGGGCGTGTCGAGCAGCCGGGCCCACCAGCTCGTGGCCGGCGCCCTCGTGGCGCGGGGGGCGATGGACGCCCTCGGGCTCGACGAGGTCGAGGTGTGCCCGTGGGCACTGCGGGAGGGGATCATCCTGGGCCGGCTGGATCACGTGCCGGCGGACGGCGCCCTCGTCGCCGCCGAACGAACGCGTGGGACCGACCGCCCGGCTGCCCCTGGACGGTCGACGAGCCAGAAGGCACGGTGACGTCCATGAACAGGGACGACGGCCACGCGCCGGGCGCCCAGCGCAGCGTCGCCGAACTGCTCGCGGCCTACGGTGCCGAGCCCCGCCGTGACGGTGCGACCCGGTCCGACCCCGACGCGCGTCGCCATCGTGCCGCCGTCTCGACCGACACGCCCCCGCACGCTGCCCGGTCGTCGTCCCCCAAGCCGGCACCCGCACGGTCGAGCCCGGACCGGCCGTTCGACGGCGACGGCCGCGGGGGCGGGCCCTCGTACGGGATGTCTCCCTTCGGGGACGGACCCGCGCGCGGCACGACCACCGGACGGTCCTCCTCCTACGGCCCGCCGGTGGGCGGCCCCGGCCCGAACGGCACCGCGGGCGCCTCGTCGGCGTCGGCCGCGCAGGCCTCCTCCACCACGGAGGCGTTCCCGGCCTGCCTTCCCGGCCAGGCGCCCGACGGCGGTGGGGATGGGTGGTCGCGCCCGGCCACGGCACCGGATCCCCGGGAGCGGCCCGCCGCGGAGGGCTACCGGACGTCGAACGACGACGAGACCGGCGCCCTGCCCACCGGCGGGCCGATCGGGGAACCGCCGCACCCCGCGCTCCGCGGCGGGACGGCGATGATGCGCCGCTCCGACGCCCCGGCCGGCCAGGCGCACACCGACGAGGACGACGACGAGGTCGCCGGCTACAGCGACGACGACTACTACAGGGACGACTACGACGACGAGGACGACCTCGCCGACGAGGACGACCTCGCCGACGAGGAGGACGCCCGCCCCGGTATGCGGGAGTGGGTCGCCGTCGCGGTCCAGGTCGTCCTCGGTGCCATCCTCGGGGCGCTGCTGTGGGTCGGCTTCTCCTACCTGTGGAAGTACCTGCCTCCGGTCGCCCTCGTCCTCGCGCTGGTCTCCACCACCGGCCTGGTGTTCGGGGTGCGCGCCATGCGGCGCTCGGACGACCTGAAGACCACGGTCCTGGCCGTCGTGGTCGGGCTCCTCGTGACGGTGTCGCCCGCGGTCCTCGTCCTCCTCGTGGGTACCCAGGGCTGAGGTGAACCGACCCCTGCCATCGAGCGGCCGCAGGAGGCCGGTGGCGATGTCGACGGCCTGCGTGTATCCGGAGCCGATGTCGTCGGCCTTCTCGGCGGCGGCCGAGCTCGGCTACGACGGCGTCGAGGTCATGGTCTGGAACGAGCTCGCGAGCCAGCAGTTGCGGTCGGTGGCGCGCGAGGCCGCGCGCACGGGCATCCCGGTGCTCGCCGTGCACGCGCCGTGCCTCGCCATCACGCAGCGGGTGTGGGGGGCCGACCCGGCGGAGCGGCTTCGCCGCTCGGTGGTGCTCGCGGCCGGTCTCGGTGCGTCCACGGTGGTGCTGCACCCGCCCTTCCGGTGGCAGCGGGGCTACGCGGCCGGTCTGCACCGCCAGATCGCGGAGCTCGAACGCGCGCACGGCGTCATGGTGGCGATGGAGAACATGTTCCCGGTGCGCCGTGGACGGGTCCGGGTGTCGAGCTACACGCCGGGCCACGACCCGACGGATCCCGGGGCCCAGCACTACACCCTCGATCTCTCGCACACGGCGATCGCGGGCGACGACGCCCTCGCCATGCTCGACCGGATGGGCGACCGGCTCTCGCACCTGCACCTCACCGACGGCACGGGCAGCGAGCACGACGAGCACCTCGTGCCGGGGCGCGGCACCCAGCCGTGCGCGGAGGTGCTCGGGCGGCTGCGCGACCGCGGGTTCGGCGGCACCGTCGTCGTGGAGATCAGCACTCGCCGGAGCCGCTCGCGCCACGAGCGTCTCGACGCGCTGGCCGAGTCACTACTCTTCGCCCGCCTGCACCTGGACACGTCGCTGCCCGCAGCCCGGACCGACCGGTCGGTGCACCAGGATGGGCGCCCATGACCGCGACCCCTGACGAGTCCGGCCACTCCGGCGACTCCGGCGACGTGGTGGCCGTGCTCGGCGGCGGCCGCATCGGCGAGGCCCTGCTCGGCGGTCTCGCAGCCGTGATCGATCCGTCGCGGCTCCACGTCGTCGAGCGCGACGCCGCGCGCGCCGCGGCCCTCGCGGACCGGCTGGGTGTCGGCCTCCTCGACGCGCCGGACGCCGCCCGCCGCGCCGACGTCCTCGTGGTCGCGGTCAAGCCCGCCGACGTGGTGGGCGTGCTCGAAGCGGTCCACGACGTGCTGGCCGGGCGCGCCCCGGACGCGGACCGTCCGCTTGTGGTGTCGCTCGCCGCGGGCATCCCCACGGCGGCCCTCGAGGCGCGCCTGCCCGACGCCACCTCCGTGGTCCGCGTCATGCCGAACACCCCGATGCTCGTGGGTCGCGCCATGTGCGTGCTCTCGGCCGGGCGCCACGCGGGCGAGGAGGAGCTGGCGGTCGCGGAGGCGCTCCTGAGCCGGGTCGGGCGAACGGTCCGGGTGCCCGAGCACCAGCAGGACGCCGCGACCGCCCTCTCGGGGTCCGGTCCGGCCTACTTGTTCCTCCTCGCCGAGGCCATGATCGACGCGGGGGTGGCGCTGGGGCTGCCGCGGCCGACGGCCACTGAGCTCGTCGCGGCCACGGTCGACGGCGCGGGCGGGCTGCTGCTCGCCGGTGGCGACGACGGCGGGCCCGGGCACCCGACGATGCTGCGCGAGGCCGTGACCTCGCCCGGCGGAACGACCGCCGCCGCGCTGCGGGTGCTCGAGGCGCAGGGGCTGCGGGCGGCGACCGCCGCCGCGGTCGAGGCCGGCCGGGACGCGTCCCGCGCTCTGGGTGCCGCCTCCTCCTGAGGCGGGTGCCGCGGCCACCGGGCATCGCGGAGCGGCCGCTCGTCGGGACGCAACCGTGCCGAGGGGTGCGGCGTGGACGCTTGACGCGCCTGCCCGTACGGCTGCCGCACCATCACATGGAGCGATTCGCTCGTCACTCGCGTCTCGCTACGCTGCGCGGGGCACGTGCGTGTCGAACCGCCGGAGGGGAAGTCCGGCGGCACGACGGGTGTCCGGGAGTGAGGAACCATGTCCCAGAACGCCGCCGGGCGGGACGGTGACCTCGCGCGGGTGCAGTTCCTGACCGTGGCCGAGGTCGCTGCCACCATGCGGGTCTCGAAGATGACGGTGTACCGCCTGGTGCACAACGGGGAGCTACCCGCGGTCCGCGTGGGCCGCAGTTTCCGGGTCCCGGAGGAAGCGGTGCAGGAGTACCTGCGCGGTTCCTACTTCGACGCGGGCTGACGGAACCGACCAGGAGCGAGGCGTCGGGGGGCACCTCGGGCCGGGGTCCTCCCGAGTAGAGTCGGTGGCCCTGCCGGTCGGCAGGCTCCCGGCGAGAGGACCCGAATGGGCTCGGTCATCAAGAAGCGTCGCAAGCGGATGTCGAAGAAGAAGCACCGTAAGCTGCTCCGCAAGACCCGGGTGCAGCGCCGCAAGCTCGGCAAGTAGCCGGGACGCCCTGCGGGGTGGCCCACACCGGGATGGCGTGCGCGGGAGCCAGGACCAAGGGGGAGCATGGTGCCGTCGGTCGTCCTCGTCACGGGCGTCAGCCGATTCCTCGGCGGTCACCTCGCGGCACGACTCGCGGCGGACCCGTCGATCGACCGCGTCCTCGGTGTCGACACCACGCCCCCGTCACGGGAGATGCGACGGCGGATGGGCCGCGCGGAGTTCGTGCGGGTGGACATCCGCAACCCGCTGATCGGCAGGGTCATCAGCACCGCGAAGGTCGACACGGTCGTTCACGCCTCGCTGTCCGGGCATCCCGGCGCCCAGGGCGGTCGCTCCCAGATGATGGAGATGAACGTCATCGGGACGATGCAGCTGCTCGCGGCCTGCCAACGCTCCGACTCCGTCCGGCGGCTCGTCGTGAAGTCGACGACGGCGGTGTACGGCGCGAGCTCCCGCGACCCGGCGACCTTCACGGAGCCCACCGAGCCCAAGGCGTTGCCGCCCGGTGGGTACGCCAAGGACGCGGTGGACATCGAGGGCTACGTCCGCGGCTTCGCGCGACGCCGTCCGGACATCGCGGTGACGACGCTGCGCTTCGTCAACCTCATCGGCCCCCGGATCGACACGGCCTTCGCGCGGTACTTCGCCCTCCCCGTCGTCCCGGTCGTCCTCGGATACGACGCGCGGGTGCAGCTTCTGCACGAGGAGGACGGTGTCGCGGTCCTCGAGCGGGCGGCAGCGCACGACCTGCCCGGCGTCGTCAACGTCGGGGGGGACGGCGTGCTGATGCTCTCCCAGGCGATCCGGCGGGCCGGTCGGATCCCCCTGCCCGTCCCGCAGCCCGCGGTACCCGCCGTCGGGCGGCTCGCCAGGCGCGCACGCCTGGTCGACTTCTCGCCCGAACAGATGCGGCTGCTGAACTTCGGTCGCGTCGTCGACACCACCCGGCTGCGCACCGAGTTCGGCTTCACTCCGCGATGGACCACGGTGCAGGCGTTCGACGACTTCGTGTCGGGACGCGCCCTGCGTCCCGTGATCGACCCGTCGTGGTACGCGGCCCTCGAGGACCGGGCGCTGTCCGTGGCCCGCGCCCTGCCCGCCCTACCTGCCCTGCCCGCCCTACCTGCCCTGCCCCGGCGCGCCACCGCCCGCTCCTGACCGACCCGCCCGCCCGGAGGGGACCGACACATGCCCGAGGCCCGCGTGATCCCCCTGCGCGGCAGTGGCCGACCGCGTCCGCGTCCGACGCCGCGGCGTGCCGGCCCACCCCCCGTCTCGGTCATCGCACGCGAGAGGGGCGGGGCCGACGCCGCCGAGCCCGCGAACGGACCCGCGCTCGCCGCGCCCACGCCGCTGCCCGTGCCCACGGCCCCGTCGGGGCTGGAGGAGCGCGTGGGCGAGTTCGCGGACTTCCTGCGGCGTCGCCTGACCGGGCAGTACGGCGTGGACGAGTTCGGGTTCGACCCCGACCTCACCGACCACGTCGTGCTCCCGCTGCTCCGGCCGCTGTACGAGAAGTGGTTCCGGGTCGACACCGTCGGCGTCGAGAACGTGCCGCAGGTGGGGGGCGCGCTGCTGGTGGCCAACCACTCCGGCACGCTGCCACTCGACGCGCTGATGACGGTGGTCGCCGTGCACGACGACCTGCCCGTGCCCCGGTATCTGCGCATGCTGGCCGCGGATCTCGTCTTCGGGACGCCCGGTCTCGGCGCGACGGCGCGCAAGGCCGGCCACACCCTGGCCTGCACCCCTGACGCCGAGGCACTGCTGTCGGCGGGCGAGATCGTGGGCGTGTGGCCCGAGGGGTTCAAGGGGATCGGCAAGGCCTACGCCGATCGCTACAAGCTCCAGCGGTTCGGCCGCGGCGGATTCGTGTCGGCCGCGCTGCGGACCGGCGTGCCCATCGTCCCGTGCTCCATCGTGGGCGCCGAGGAGATCTACCCGAAGGTCGGCGAGCTCTCGGCGCTCGCCCGCCTGCTCGGTGTCCCCTACTTCCCGGTGACGCCGACGTGGCCGCTGCTGGGCCCGCTGGGGCTCGTGCCGCTGCCGTCGAAGTGGTGCATCGAGTTCGGCACCCCGATCCGCACCGACACCTTCGACGCCTCGGCCGCCGACGACCCGATGCTGGTGTTCACCCTCACCGACCAGGTCCGCGAGACGATCCAGCAGACGCTCTACCGACTACTGGCGGGCCGCCGCAACGCCTTCCTCGGCTGAGTCAGCTCGCGACGCGGCGGCGGTAGGCGGCCCCCGCGGCCACGGCGCCCGCCACGGCGCCGGCACCGAGGACCGACGGCAACCCGATCCGGGCGACCTTGCGCCCGGAGCGGAACTCGCGGATCTCCCAGCCCCGCTCGCGGGCGAGGGTCCGGAGCTCGGCGTCGGGGTTGACCGCCACCGCCGTCCCCACGACCGACAGCATCGGGGCGTCGTTGATCGAGTCGGAGTACGCCGCGCACCGCCGCAGGTCGAGGCCCTCCCGCGCGGCGAGCGCGCGGACGGCGTGGGCCTTCGCCGCCCCGTGCAGCAGCTCGCCGACGAGCCTCCCGGTGTAGACACCGTCGGCGTCGCTCTCGGCCACCGTGCCGAGGGCTCCCGTGAGCCCCAGCCGCCGGGCGATGATCCGGGCGAGCTCGAGGGGAGTGGCCGTGACGAGCCAGACCCGCTGACCCGCGTCCAGGTGCATCTGCGCGAGCGCCCGGCTGCCCTCCCAGATCCGATCGGCCATCAGGTCGTCGTAGATCTCCTCGCCGAGCTCCACCAGCTCCGTGACCCGGCGCCCCGCGACGAACGACAGCGCGTGCTCGCGGTGAGCCCGCATACTCTCGGGGGAGCCCTCGCCTCCGAGGCGGAAGCGGACCTGCTGCCACACGAATCCGCGCATGTCGGCGCCGGACAGGAAGTTCCGCGTCGCGAGGCCGCGGGCGAAGTAGAAGATCGACGCGCCCATCATCATCGTGTTGTCGACGTCGAAGAAGGCGGCCGCGGTGAGATCGGGGGTGACCGGCGGTTCGGGGGCCTCGGCGTCGGGGGCTTCGGGGCCCCGGAGGACCGCGGAAGCGGCGGATCCGGGCCCGGCTGATTCCGACTCCGCCTCCGAGGCGGCGGCAGCCGACGCCTCCCCGGCCCGTCGGGCCGCGTCCCGCTCGGCCTCCAGCCGGTGTTGGCGCCGTCGTCCCACCGCCCGGCCTCCTCGATTTCCGCTCGCTCCCGCAGCCTAATGGCCTCTCCCCGTCCCGGTGCCCGCGGCGGACGCAGAGCCGGTGGGCGGAGATCAGCCCCCGCCGAGGCCGGTCACACCCGGGACGAACGGGGGCAGGTACCCCCGGGGCAGCACGGGCGGGAGCACGGGCAGCGGGACTGCGGGTGGGCTCACGTTCGGAGGGAGAGGGGGCTTCGGTGGCAGCGGCAGCGGGAGCGGCAGCGGCGGCAGCGGCGGTAGCGGCGCCGGCACCACCGGCCGGACCGGGGCGGCGGGGACGGGGACGGTGGAGGTCACGGTGTCCCCGCGAGTGTCGGGAACCGTCGTCGTAGTCGGGTTCGTGCTCGTCGACGGCGACGCGGACGGGGTCGTGGGGTCGGGGTCGGCCGGGGTCGACGGGGCGGCGGTCGGCGGCGCGCAGGCCGGCACCGGACCCCACTCGTCCGAGCCGGTCCGTGGGCACGCGCCGGGCTCGTCGAGCGCCTCGGCGCGCGTGGTGACCCGATCGAGCAGCGACCGTGCCGACAGGACGGCGGGCCCGTTCTCGCGGACCAGTGCCGGGGCGACGGCGTCGAGGTGGTCGCTCTGGGCGCGTGCCCAGGCGAACACCAGTGACGGCGGAGGGCCGGACGGGAGCGCGGTGAGCGGGAGCAGGAGGCGGACGCCCTCCCTGGTCTGCGCGTCGAACTCGCGCAGGTTGTCGGTGATCAGCGCCGCCTGCCCGGGGTCGACCTCCGGGGCGAGCGGGACGGACCCGGCGCCGGCCGGAGCGACCGTGGAGTCCTGCCTGATCATCTCCGACACCTCGTCGAGGCGCAGCTCCGCGAGGTCGAGGTGCTTGCGGGCCGTGGCCTCCGGGCCGGACGTCATGGCCAGCTCCGCGGACTCGGAGGTGCGCTTGAGCCCGTAGAGGACCTCGCCGGGCAGCGCCCCCCGGCTCAACACGACCGCGAGGACGCCGAGGGCGAGGACCGCGCACAGCGCCCCGGTCGCGCGCGAGAGCCGCCGGATCCTACGGTCCGACGGCGTGGGACGGGACCGGTCGGGCCGGCGCGCCGCCGACCGCCGGGGTCTCCCGCCAGGACGGGGCCGGCCCGGGCCGTTGACCCCCGGGCGGGCGCGGCGACCACCGGCGGGGGCGCCGACCCCGATGACGGCGGAGACGTCGTCGTCCGCGCTCGCGGGGTCGTGGTGGTCGTCGTGGTCGGGGGTGTCGTCGGCGGGAGCCCCGATGGCCGCCATGAGCTTGGCCCGCATCCGGCGGCTGGTCTCGGCGTCCGGCCCGACGCCCACACCGCCCCGTCCGACCTCGCGCAGGAGCGCGGTGATCTCCGCCTCGCGCCGGAACGGACGAGAAGAGGGATCGGGGGAAGGCTCCGGGCGTCGCCCCGCCGCCGACGAGGGACCGTCGTCGCCCACGCCGGGGACCCGCCCCTCGCCGTCGCCGCTCGACATGCCGTCCACCCTCATCGTCCGCGTCGGCGGTCGCGCACGCACCGTCGCCGTCGTGACGGAGAACGACCGGACGGAGGACCGGATACGCCGTTGGGCCGCGCGGCCGTGCGGGCGCGGGTACGACTCACCTCAACCCCTCGGGCATCAGCTGCGCGAGACGACGGACCGCCCGGTGCTGGAGGGCCTTCACCGCGCCCTCGTTCCGCTCCATGATCACGGCGGTCTCGGCCACCGACAGCCCCTGCAGGAAGCGCAGGGTGATGCATTCCTGCTGGTCGTCACGGAGCCGGTGGACGCACCGGAGGAGCTCGGCGTGGATCGCGCCCGCGATGACCTCGCTCTCCGGTCCGGGGCTGCGCCGGTCCGAGACGACGTCGGTGATCTCGGGGATCGCCGTCTCCAGGCGGTAGCGACTGGACTTGACGTGGTCCAGCACGAGGTTGCGCGCGATGGTGACGAACCAGGCGCCGATGTCGCGGCCCTGGTAGCTCACCGAGGTGATGCGCCGGTAGGCCCGGACGAAGGTCTCCTGGGTGAGGTCCTCCGCGAGCGACCGGTCACCCAGCCGGTAGAGCACGAACCGGAAGACGACGTCGTGATAACGGTCGTACAGCCGGCCGAAGGCCTCGGCGTCGCCGTCCTGGGTGGCGCGCACGAGTTCCCAGCCGGCGGCCACCGCGTCAGTGTCCGCGTCGGTCGTCAGGTCGGGGTCCGCGTCGGACGCCACCTCGGTCGTCGGGTCCTCGGACTCCGTCGCGGCGTCGCGCGCCAGGTCCGGGAGGGGCTCGTCGCCCGTACGGGGCAACGGCGCGGGGTGGTCGAGCGCCGGGAGGACGACCGTGGCCGGGGCCTGCTGCGCCGTTCCGGACGGCAGGGGTGTCGTCGGGGGCCAGGTGTCCTCGCGGCGTCGCTGGGCCGGGTAGAAGGGCGTCGTCCACGCCGGGTCGTCCGCCGCGGCCCCACCCTCACCGGGCTCCCGGCGGTCGCGGTCCGGGTCACCCGCCGTCCCCCGGGGGTCACCGCGGGCGTGGGGATCGGTGGGACGCGCCGGATCGGAGGGCGGGTACTCACGCCCCCGGCCGTCGCCTCTGCGGTGCAGCCTCACCGCGTCCCGCGGGGGAGGGCGGCACGCGACGGACACCGACGCCCGGTGACTGCGCTCATGCCTTCTCCCTCGATCGGAGATCGCGGACCCCGTACCCCCGGGTGCAGCGTGCTCGTCGGGGAGCATACGTGGGCGGGGTCGCCTTCCGACACCGGAGCGGCGACCACCACCCACGCGTGCGGGTGACCTGCTGACCTGCGAGGACGACGGTCCGTGGGCGGCACGCCGGAGGGCGTCCACGTCTGCGAGACTCGCTGGTGGGGCGGTCGGAACGAAGGGACTCCTGAGTGCTCGAGGGGCAGGGGGAGGCGCGGGTGACGGTGCTCGTACGGGCCCGGTGCCCCACCTGCGACCGGATGGAGGCGACGGTGCGGAAGGTGTGCGCCGAGACCGCGGTCGGGTGGGAACGGGTGGACGTCGACGCGCCGGACACCGACCCCGATCTGCGCGGCGAGTATGCCGACGTCGTGCCGGTCACGCTGGTCGACGGCCGTGAGCACGCGTCCTGGACCGTGGACCCGGCGGCCTTGCGCGCCGCGCTCACGATCCGCCCGGCATGACGGGACCCGCGCCGGCCTCGGACGGTGCGGTCCTGCGCACCGCTACCTCCCTCGTCATCGCCGCCGCGTCGACCTACCAGTCCCTCGCCGCCCTGCCCGCCGGCGGCGGCGTGCCGGCGCTCGGCGTCGTGCGGGACCACATCGCGGACGCCCTGGTCGCGCTGCGGCAGGCCCGGGCCGACCTCTCCGAGGCCACGCGGGCGGTCGGGGCCCGGGTGGCGCAGGACCTCGATCCCGGGCAGGCGGCGGTGGTGGCACAGGTCCTGCCGACCGTGCGGGGTCCCGGGGACGTGGTCGGGCTCGCGCTGATCGTCGAGGACGTGCTGGCCCAGACGCTCGTCGCCGACGCCGTGGTGCTATCGGTTCCGACCCTCCGGGCCCTGGTGGCCGGGCTCGGTGCGGCGGCCGCCGCCCGCACAGCGCGCCTGCTCCTGGTGGCGTCCCTCCTCGCGACCGGCCGCCCGGAGCTCCTCGCGACCCCTCCGGACCTGTTCTCGCTCCCCGCTGCGATCGGCACCCTCGGCTCGCCCGACGCCCGCTACCCCACCGACAAGGCGGTCGCCGCTGGGGACGGCGCGCCGTGAGGGCAGGAGCGGGCGGACGGCCCGTCCTCCGTCGTCGCCGCGTGCTGGGCGCGGGGGTCCTGGGCGGAGCCGCCGCCGTGCTGGCCGCGTGCACGGCGGCCCCCGCGCCAGCGGTCCCCACCGGCGTGCCGCCCGCCCCGTCACCCGCCCCGCCGTCCCCGACGGCGTCGTCGCCCCCGCCCCCCACCTACGTCGGCGACGCCCAGCCCGTCGCGCTCTGCGCCGCGCTGGCCAACCTCGCCGTCGGGCTCTACGGCGACGCCGTCGCCCGCGCGATCGGGGGCCGCTACGGGGCGCTCCCGGCGGTGGTACCGGCGTTCCTGCGGGGCGCTGCCGGGCAGCACACCGTGGCGGCCGGGTCGTGGAACGAGGTGCTCGCCGCCGCCGGCCGCCCGACGATGACCGGGACGCCGGACCCCGTCGAGCGTGCGCTACGGGGGACGCTCGACGCCGCGCGGGTCCCGGGCGACCTGCTCGCACTCGCCCTCGACCTCGAGACGGTGATCGCGGCGACCGTCGTCGACCGCATCGGAGTGATGACGACACCGTCCGCGCTCGCCGCCGGCGCGGTGATCGCTCCGGTCGCCGCGACGCGCGCCGCGACGGCGTCGTTCCTGCTCGGTCGCCCGCCCGGGGCCGCGCCGGGACCCGGAGCCGCGCCGGTGGGGCGTGAGGTCACCGTGGGGTGACGGTGCGCACGCGCCCCCGTCGGTGCGGTGAGGTCGAACCGGTGGGCGATGTGCTCCGAACGGCCGATGTCCGGCGGCACGTCCGACCCGAAGAGAGGTCCTCGCCCATGGCGATCACCACCGAGCCCGCCCCCACCGCGTCGAGGCGTCCTCCGCCCCGCATCGGCGGCGGGATCGCCGCGATCGCGGCCGTGCTCGCGGTCGCGGCGGCGCTCGGCGTCGGAGAGCTCGTGGCCGCGCTGGTCTCCCCGGCCTCCTCCCCGTTCCTCGCCGTCGGCCAGGCCGCGATCCGCCTGACGCCGGAGTGGCTCAAGGAGTTCGCGATCGCGCAGTTCGGCGTCTACGACAAGGTGGCGCTGCTCACCGGCATGGCCGCCGCGATCGTCGTCGTCGCGATCCTCGCGGGTCTCGCGTCCCGCCGGGACGAGCGGCCCGGGCTCGTCGTCGTCGCCGCGATGGGGGTGCTCGCGCTCGTCGCCGTCGTGACCGGCCCGACGTTCGCGCCGCTGGACCTGATCGCGCCGTTCGCGGCCCTGCTCGTCGGGATCGCCGCGTGGTTCGCGGTGCATCGCACCGCCCTCGCGGCGGCCGGCGCGAGCGCCGACGTCGCCGGCGGCCAGGCGGGGGCCGGGGGGACGGCCCGCCGTCGGCTCCTGCTCACCGCGGGCGGGGTCGCTGTCGGTGCCGGCGTGGCCGGCGTCGCCGGACGGTTCCTCGTGACCGGCGCCGGATCGCCGTCGTCGGTCGGGCCGCTGCCCACCGCCGCCGGTCCGCCCCCGCCCCCCCTGGTCGGGGTCGACTACGTCGCCGCCGGGACGCCGACCTGGCTGACCCAGGCGGCGGACTTCTACCGCATCGACACCGCGCTCTCGGTGCCCCGGCTCTCGACGTCCAGCTGGTCGCTGCGCGTCCACGGCATGGTCAACCACGAGTTGACGCTCACCTGGGACCAGCTGCGGTCGCGACGCCTCATCGAGGCTCCGGTGACGCTGACCTGCGTGTCCAACGAGGTCGGCGGCAACCTCGTCTCCAACGCCCGCTGGCTCGGCGTGCCGATGGCCGAGCTGCTCGCCGAAGTGGGCGTACAGCCCGGTGCCGAGCAGATCGCCAGCACCTCCAGCGACGGGTGGAACTGCAACACCCCCCTCGGCCCGCTGACCGACGGCCGCCCGGCCATGCTCGCGATCGGCCTGAACGGCCAGCCGCTCCCCGTCGAGCACGGCTTCCCGGTGCGGATGGTCGTGCCCGGGCTGTACGGCTACGTGTCGGCCTGCAAATGGATCACCGACATCGAGGTCACCACCTTCGCCGGCTTCACCTCCTACTGGGAGCAGCGCGGCTGGGCCCAGCAGGGGCCGATCAAGACCCAGTCGCGCATCGACGTGCCGCGTCGGGACGCCAGCGTCGCCGCGGGGCCCACGATGGTGGCGGGGGTGGCCTGGGCGCAGCACACCGGCATCGACGCGGTGGAGGTCCGTGTGGACCGCGGGCCGTGGCAGCGGGCGGAGCTCGCGGCCGAGCCGACCGTCGACTCGTGGCGGATGTGGAAGCTGCCGGTGACGCTCTCCCCCGGGGGCCACGAGCTCGTGGTGCGGGCCACCGACCGCAGCGGGTACACCCAGACCCCGCAGGTGGTGCCCCCGATCCCCGACGGGGCGAGCGGCTGGCACACTGTGGCGGTCGCTGCGGTGTGACCCCCGTCGGGGGGCCCGCCCGCGCACAGGCCGGTGACCAGCCACTTTGTGCGTGCGTTCACGAGCGGTTAGCTTGTCTGGAAGAGGTCCAGGAACGGCGCACGTCCTGGTCGGTCACCGGACCCTGGTGATATCCGCGCGGCGCAGGCCGCGACGCGACAGCGACGAGGAGGCGCCCGCCCGTGACGGTCGACCGGGACTCCGTGGTCGAGCGTCCGCGCCGCCCGGTGCCCGAGGCCACCGTGGCCCGGCTCGCGCTGTACCTGCGGGTGCTCACGACGCTGCTCGCCGACGGCGAGCGCGTGGTGTCCAGCGACGCGCTCGCGTCGGCGGCGGGGGTCAACGCGGCGAAGCTCCGCAAGGACCTGTCGCACATCGGCTCCTCGGGGGTGCGCGGCGTCGGCTACGACGTCGCCCGCCTCACCGGGCAGGTCGAGCAGGTGCTCGGGCTGACCCGGGCGCACGCGGTGGCCATCGTCGGCGTCGGCAACCTCGGGCACGCCCTCGCCGGGTACGGCGGCTTCGCCGAGCGTGGCTTCCCGGTCGCCGCCCTCGCCGACATCGATCCCGCGCTCGTGGGGACCCGGCTCGGGGGCGGGGCCGGTATCGAGGTCCTCCACGTGTCGGAACTGGCCCGCGTCTGCGCCGAGCTCGGCGTCACCATCGGGGTCGTCGCGACGCCGGCCCATGCGGCCCAGGGCGTCTGCGACCTGCTCGTCGACGCCGGCGTCCGCAGCATCCTCAACTTCGCCCCGACGGTGCTCTCCGTGCCGGCCGGGGTCGAGGTGCGCAAGGTCGACCTGGCGGTGGAGATGCAGATCCTGTCCTTCCACATCTCCCGGCCGTCGGAGGTGTTCCGACGATGAGCCTGCTCGTCATCGGCATCTCGCACCGCACCGCACCGGTCGCGGTGCTCGAGCGTGTCGCGGTCTCCGGCGACGACGCGACCCGCAAGGTGCTCGACGAGCTCCTCACGGGGGAGCACGTCAGCGAGGCCATGGTTGTGTCCACGTGCAACCGCGTCGAGATCTACGCGGTGGTGGCGACGTTCCACGGCGGGCTCACCGAGGTGTCGGGAGTGCTCGCGCGCCACGCGCACGCCGAGGTCTCCGACCTCACCGATCACCTGTACGTGCACTACGCGGGGTCGGCCGTGGAGCACCTGTTCTCCGTGGCCGCGGGCCTGGACTCCATGGTCGTGGGCGAGGCCCAGATCCTCGGGCAGCTCCGCGCCTCCTACGCGATGGCGCGCGACCTCCGCACGGCCGGTCGGGTGCTGCACGAGGTCGCGCAGCAGGCGCTGCGCGTGGGCAAGCGTGCGCAGGCCGAGACCGGCATCGACGCCGCCGGCGCTTCGCTGGTCACCGAGGCCCTCGTCGACACCGGCGAGGCCCTGGGCGGGCTGGCCGGGCGCCGGGCGCTCGTGATCGGGGCGGGCTCGATGGGTGCCCTCGCCGCGGCCCAGCTGCGCCGGGCCGGCGTCGCCGCCGTGGTGGTGGCCAACCGGTCGGTTGCCCGTGCCGAGCGCCTCGCGGCGGCGCTGCGCTCCGAGGACATCGCCACCCGGGCGGTCGGTCTCGATCAGGTCGGGACGGAGATCGCCGCGGCGGACCTCGTCGTGGTCTGCACCGGCGCCGTCGGCACCGTCCTGCACGCCTCGACCGTCGCCGCCCGGACCCGGCGTGGTGCCGACGCGACGCCCCTCGTCGTCTGCGACCTCGGCCTGCCCCGCGACGTCGAGCCCGGCGTCGCCGACCTCCCCGGCGTCGTCGTCGTCGACCTCGAGACGCTCGGCGACCGCCTGCGCCGCGCGGCCGCCGGCCGCGCCGTCGCGAGCACGCGCACCCTGGTCACCGAGGAGGTGCGCTCCTACCTCGCCGCCCAGCGCTCGGCCGAGGTGACGCCGACGGTGACCGCGCTGCGCCGCCGTGCCGCCGAGGTCGTCGACGCGGAGCTGTTGCGGCTCGACGGCCGACTGCCCGAGCTCGATGCCTCGTCGCGCTCGGAGGTCGCCCAGGCCGTGCGCCGGGTCGTCGACAAGCTGCTGCACACGCCGACGGTGCAGGTCAAGCGCCTGGCCCAGTCGCCGGGCGGCGACACCTACGCCGAGGCGCTGCGCGAGCTCTTCGAGCTCGACCCGCTCGCGCCCACAGCCATGAGCGTCGAGGGTGGCGCGGTCGACACGGCGCTCGCGGTCGACAAGGCGCTCGCGGTCGGCACGGTCGGCCCGGACTCCGCTGCCTCCGCTGCCTCCGGGGTCGGGCGGGCACCCCGGTGAGCACCCCGACCCCGACCCTGCGGATCGGCACGCGGGCGAGCCGGCTCGCGCAGACCCAGGCCGGCCTCGTCGCCGACGACCTGAGCGCGGCCGGCGCCGAGGTCGAGATCGTCATCGTCGCCACCGAAGGCGACCGCACCCAGGCCTCCGGGGTCCCGATCGCCGGGTCCGGGGTCGGTGTCTTCGTGGGCGCGCTGCGCGAGGCGCTGCGCGACGGGCGGATCGACGTGGCGGTGCACTCTTACAAGGACCTCCCGACCGCGCCGGCGCCGGGGATCGTCCTCGCCGCCGTCCCCGGCCGCGAGGACCCCCGCGACGTCCTCGTCGCGCGCGACCGCATGGTGCTCGGGGAGCTGCCCCCCGGCTCGACCGTCGGCACCGGCTCGCCCCGGCGCGCCGCCCAGATCGCGGCCCTCGGACTGGGCCTCGAGGTGGTGGGGATCCGCGGCAACGTCGACACCCGGATCGCCAAGGTGACCCGCGGCGAGGTGGACGCCGTCGTCCTCGCCCGCGCCGGGCTCGCCCGCCTGGGGCGCCTCGGCGAGGCCACTGAGGTCCTCGACCCGCTGCAGATGCTGCCCGCACCGGGGCAGGGCGCCCTCGCCTGCGAATGCCGGGTGGCCGACGTCGACACCGAGCGTCTCCTGCGGGAGACGCTGCACGACGAGACCGCCGCCGCGGCCGTGGAGGCCGAGCGTGCCGTCCTCGCCGCGCTCGAGGCGGGGTGCGACGGCGTCGTCGGGGCGCTGGCGGACATCGTGTCCGACCTCGAGGACGACGGCCGGGCCGTGGAGCGGTTGTCGTTGCGCGCGGTCGCGGCCACGGTGGAGGGGGCGCTCGTGCGCGCCTCGGCCACGGGCGAGACCAAGGACGCCGACCGGCTCGGTCGGGGTCTGGCCGCCGAGCTGATGGCCGACGGCGCCGTGCCGGGCGCACCGTCCACACCGTGAGGACGACAGCGTGAGACATTCCCCGAGGCCGCGGCGTCGGGAGACCAGCCGGATGGACCAGGGATGGGACCGAGAGAGATGACCGCAGTACCCGCGGCGCCCGGCGCGCCGCCCGCGCCGACGACCACGTCCGGATCGTCGGCCGCGTCGTCGGCGTCGGCGCGTTCCACGACCGCGGGGCGGGTGGCGTTCGTCGGCAGTGGGCCCGGCGACCCGGGGCTGCTGACGGTGCGCGCCCGCGAGGCGCTGGCCTCGGCGACCCTCGTGATCGCCGACGCCGACGTGCCCGCGCCGGTCGTCGGGCTCTCCGTCGAGGGACCGTCGGCCGCGGCCGTCCGCCTCGTCGGACCGCTCCCCGAGACCGAGATCGACGGGCCGCCGCGGCCCGAGGACCCACAGCCCGCCCTCGTCGCGCACGGCGTCGAGGCCGGCCCGCTGCCCGCGGACCCGGCGGCCCTCGCGGACCTGCTCGCCACCGAGGCCCGCGACGGCGCCTCGGTGGTGCGCCTCGTCGGGGGCGATCCCCTGACCCGCGACGACGTCATCCTCGAGGTCCGCGGCGTCGCCGGGAGCGGCGTGCCCTTCGACGTCGTGCCGGGCATGCCCGCCACGACGGCGGTCCCGGCCTACGCCGGGGTCGCGCTGGGCAGTGCGCACACCGCGGTCGACGTCCGTGCCGGCCTGGAGGGCGCCGTGCTCGCGGCCCTGCTCGGTGCGCCCGGCCCGCTCGTCCTCCAGGCCGGCCCTGCCGACCTGGCGCCCCTCGCCTCGTCCCTGACCGACGCCGGGTGGAAGCCCGAGATCGCCGCCCTGGTCACGGCGGCCGGGACCGAGTCCCGCCAGCGCACCGTCACGTCCACCCTCGCCTCGCTCGCCGCCGACGCAGCCGACCTCGAGGGGACGCTCGTCGTCACCGTCGGCGACGTCGCCGCCGAGCGCACCGCCCTCTCCTGGTGGGAGTCGCGGGCGCTCTACGGCTGGCGGGTCCTCGTGCCGCGCACCAAGGACCAGGCCGGCGCCATGTCCGACCGGCTCCGGGTGCACGGCGCGGTGCCCGAGGAGGTGCCGACGATCGCCGTCGAGCCCCCGCGCAGCCCCGCCCAGATGGAGCGCGCGGTGAAGGGCCTGGTCGACGGGCGCTACCAGTGGGTGGTGTTCACCTCGGCCAACGCGGTCCGCGCCGTGTGGGAGAAGTTCGCCGAGTTCGGTCTCGACGCCCGTGCCTTCTCGGGGGTGCGGATCGCGTGTGTCGGGGAGGCCACGGCGTGGGCGATGCGGGCGTTCGGCGTGCAGCCCGAACTGGTGCCCGCCGAGCAGACCGAGCAGTCCTCCGCGGGCCTGCTCGACATCTTCCCGCCCCACGACGACGTCCTCGACCCCGTCGACAGGGTGCTGCTGCCCCGCGCCGACATTGCCACCGAGACCCTCGCCGAGGGCCTTCAGGCACGCGGGTGGGAGATCGACGACGTCACCGCCTACCGGACCGTGCGGGCGGCGCCGCCGCCCGCGCCGACCCGTGAGGCGATCAAGACGGGCGGGTTCGACGCGGTGTGCTTCACCTCGTCGTCGACGGTGCGCAACCTCGTCGGCATCGCCGGCAAGCCGCACGCGCGCACCATCGTCGCCTGCATCGGGCCCAAGACGGCGGAGACCGCCGTGGAGTTCGGCCTCCGGGTCGACGTGCGCCCCGAGACCGCCGAGGTGCCCGCTCTGGTGGAGGCGCTCGCCGCGCACGCGGCCCAGCTCCGCGCCGATGGCAACCTGCCACCGCCGCGCAAGTCGAAGGCCCGCAAGCGTTAGGGCGCGCACCGTCCCGGAGGACCACGCCATGTTCCCCACCGACCGCCCCCGCCGGTTGCGGTCCACCCCCGCGCTGCGACGGCTGGTCTCCGAGACGGAGGTGCGTCCTCGTCACCTGGTGCTGCCGGTGTTCCTGGCCGAGGGGATCGACGCGCCGCGACCGATCACGTCGATGCCCGGCGTGGTCCAGCACACCGTCGAGAGCCTGCGCAAGGCGGCGGCCGGGGCGGCCGCCGCCGGGCTCGGCGGCATCATGCTGTTCGGCGTGCCCGCCCGGCGCGACGCCACCGGGTCCGGCGCGCTCGATCCCGACGGCGTCCTCAACGTCGGCCTGCGGGAGGTGCGCGCCGAGGTCGGTGACGCGCTGCCGGTGATGGCGGACACCTGCCTCGACGAGTTTACCGACCACGGCCACTGCGGCGTCCTCGCCGCCGACGGATCCCGGGACGCGCAGCGCAGCGGAGCCGGACCAGTCGAGGAGGACGCGCAGCGCAGCGGAGCCGGACCCGTGGTGGACAACGACGCCACCCTCGACGTCTACGACGCCATGGCCGTCGCGCAGGCCGAGGCCGGGGCCCACATTGTCGCGCCCAGCGGGATGATGGACGGCCAGGTCGGACGGATCCGCGCGGCGCTCGACGCGGCCGGTCACTCGGGCGTCGCGGTCCTCGCCTACTCCGCGAAGTACGCGAGCGCGTTCTACGGCCCCTTCCGTGAGGCGGTCGACTCGCAGCTCGTCGGCGACCGGCGCACCTACCAGCAGGATCCGGCCAACGCCCGGGAGGCGCTGCGCGAGACCTCCCTCGACCTCGCCGAGGGCGCGGACATGGTGATGGTCAAGCCGGCCATGGCCTACCTCGACGTGCTGCGCTCGGTCGCCGAGATGTCCGACGTGCCGGTCGCCGCGTACCAGGTCTCCGGGGAGTACGCGATGATCTCGGCCGCCGCCGAGCGGGGATGGATCGACCTCGACCGCACCGTCCTCGAGACCGTGACCGGCATCCGTCGGGCGGGCGCCGACATCGTCCTCACCTACTGGGCCGCCGCGTTGGCCTCCCGGTTGGACGCCTGAGCGCCGTGGAGGGGTCGCCAGAGGAGGAGGGCCCGGCCGGGGACGGCATGGTCCTGTTCCTCGAGGAGGGCTCGCCGTGGTGGCCGGTCGTGGTCGGGCCGCTGCTCGCGCTCGGTGGGGGGCTCCTGGAGAGCACGGCCCCCGGCGGTGCCGTGTGGGGGCTGTGGGCGGTGGTCGCCGTGATCGTGGGGGGCGGGGTCGCGATCGTCGTCCGGGCCCGCCGCCGGTTCCTGCGGGTGATGCTGACCCCGACGCTGCTGGTCCAGGGGAGCACGACGCTGCCCGTCGCCTCGATCGCGCGGGTGGTCCCCGACGACGGCTCCGGCGCCTACGGCATCCGCGTGTTGGGCGACGGCCCGGTGGTGCCCCGCAAGTACGACGGGATCGTCCTCACCCTCGTCGACGGGGTGCAGCGCGTCGCGTGGGCCCGGGACGGCGAGGGGCTGCGGCGGGCGCTGCGCTCCCTGGTCGGGCCGGCCGCGAGCACCGCCGAGCCGTCCACCCCCGCGACGTCACCCCCTGGGCCGGAGCAGCAGGAGGCCGACGACCCGGACGAGGCCGGGTGACCCGCCGGATCGCGCTCTCGACGACGCTGGCGCTCGTGCTCGCCGCCGTCGCGGTGTGGTGCGCCGACCGCGGGGTCACCGTCCGGTCCTCGGTCGGGGGTCTGCTCGTCGAGCCGGTGCCCACCGTGCGCGTCGTCGGCGGGTGGGTCGCGGCGGCCGTGCTCGCCGGCACCGTCGCGCTGCTCCTCGCGGTCGAGGCGGTCCACGCACTACGGGTGGGTCGCGCACTCCGCTCCGCCGCGGCGCGTCACCCGTCGCCCCCGGCGACGTGAGCCGCTCCCCCGGTGCACGGCGCGCCCGGCCGCTCCCTGGGATGATGCGGCCGTGACGAGCACAGCAGCCCCCCCGGTCACCGACCGCTCGGCCGAGCTCTTCGCGCGGGCCGGCGCCGTCGTGCCCGGCGGGGTCAACTCACCCGTTCGGGCGTTCCGCTCGGTCGGGGGGACGCCGCGGTTCATGGTGTCCGGGTCCGGCGCGTACCTCACCGACGCCGACGGCAACCGCTACGTCGACCTCGTCAACTCCTGGGGTCCGATGATCCTCGGGCACGCGCACCCGGCCGTGGTCGAGGCCGTCCGCGACGCCGCGACGGCGGGGCTGAGCTTCGGGACGCCGACCGTCGGCGAGGTCGAGCTGGCCGAGGAGATCGTGCGCCGGGTCGAGCCCGTCCAGCAGGTCCGCCTGGTCAATTCGGGCACCGAGGCCACGATGAGCGCGATCCGTCTCGCCCGCGGGTTCACCGGGCGCAGTCTGGTGGTCAAGTTCGCCGGGTGCTACCACGGCCACGTCGACGCCCTGCTCGCCGAGGCCGGGTCGGGCGTCGCGACGTTCGGCCTCCCCTCGAGCCCCGGCATCACCGGGGCGTCGGCCCGCGACACCGTCGTACTGCCCTACAACGACCTCGACGCCGTTGCCCGGGTGTTCGCCGAGCGTGGACCGGAGATCGCCTGCGTCATCACCGAGGCCGCGGCCGGGAACATGGGCGCGGTCGCCCCGGGGGACGGCTTCAACGCGGGGCTCCGGCGCCTCTGCTCCGCGCACGGGGCGCTGCTGGTGATGGACGAGGTGATGACCGGGTTCCGCATCACGGCGGCCGGCTGGTACGGCCTCGAGGGCGTCGCCGGCGACCTCTACTGCTTCGGCAAGGTGATGTCGGGCGGGCTCCCGGCGGCGGCCTTCGGGGGCCGGGCCGACGTCATGGAGCTCCTCGCCCCGGCCGGGCCCGTCTACCAGGCCGGGACGCTCGCCGGGAATCCCGTCGCCGTCGCCGCCGGGCTCACCACGCTGCGCCACGCCACCGACGGCGTCTACGCCGCGCTCGACGCGAACGCCGACCGGCTGCACGAGCTGTTCACCGACGCGCTCGCCGCGGCGGGCGTGGAGCACACGATCCAACGGGCGGGTTCGCTGGTCTCGATCCGCTTCGCGGGCGAACCGGGGCGCACCTTCGACGACATGCGCTCCGCCGAGACCTGGCGCTTCCCGCCGTTCTTCCACGCGCTGCTCTCCGGGGGCGTGTACATGCCGCCGAGCGTGTTCGAGGCCTGCTTCATCTCCTCGGTCCTCGACGACACCGCGTTCTCCGTGATCGCCGACGCGCTGCCCGCCGCGGCGCGCGCCGCCGCCGAGGCCGCCGCGCCGGAGCCGGCGTGACGCCCCTACGGACGACGGTCCACCTGGTCCGGCACGGCGAGGTGCTCAACCCCGACGGCATCATCTACGGGCGGCTGCCCGGGTTCGGGCTCTCGCCCCGCGGCGAGGAGCAGGCCGCGCGGGTCGCGCTCCACCTCGCCCACGAGGACGTGACCGCGATGTTCGCCTCCCCGATGCAGCGCGCCCGGGAGACGGCCGTCCCGATCGCCGCCGCGCACGGGCTCGAGGTGGGCATCGAGGACCGGCTCACCGAGGCCGCGAACGCCTTCGAGGGCCAGAGCGTGTCCGTCGGCGACGGGGCGCTGCGCCACCCCGAGAACTGGACGCTGCTGCGCAACCCCTTCCGCCCCTCGTGGGGCGAGCCGTACCTGGAGATCGCGCACCGCATGCTCGGCGCCGCCCACCGGGCTCGAGCGGCGGCCGCCGGGTACGCTGCCGTCTGCGTCTCCCACCAGCTGCCGATCTGGACGCTGCGCCGTTTCCTCGCCGGGCAGCGGCTGTGGCACCACCCCTCGGCCCGCGAGTGCTCGCTCGGATCGGTGACGACGCTGACGTTCGCCGACGAGAGCCTCGTCGACATCGCCTACGCCGAGCCCGGTGCGACGCGCGAGCACCCGCGCAGCGACGAGGCCGCCGGGGCATGAGCCGGGGCATGAGCCGGGGTAGGGGCGGAGGGGTCGCGGTGCTGCTGGCGGTCCTCGTGCTCGCCGGGTGCTCCTCCGGCGCGGCCGAGGGCGGCTTCACCTTCACCTCGCCGAACGGCCGGACGACGATCTCCTACGACCCGCCCGCGAGCCGCGGCGCGCTCGCTCCGTTGACGGGGGAGTCGCTGCTCGAGCCCGGCCGGTTGCTCTCGACCGAGGCCTACCGCGGCCGGGTCGTCGTGCTGAACATCTGGGGCTCGTGGTGCGGACCGTGCCGCGGCGAGGCGCCTGCCCTCGAGGAGGTCGCGACGGCGTCGGCCCCGCGGGGGGTGCAGTTCCTGGGGATCGACGTGCGCGACTCCCGCGACGCCGCGGCCGACTTCGTCCGGGACCGCGGGGTCGGCTACCCGTCGATCTACGACCCGTCCGGCCGCTCCCTGCTGGCGTTGCGCGGCTACCCCCGCAACGCGGTGCCGTCGACGATCGTGCTCGACCGCACACACCGTGTCGCGGCGGTCTTCCTGACGGCGGTCCTCGCCTCCGACCTGCAGCCCGTCGTCGACCGGATCGCCGCGGAGCCGCCCGCCCCCGCGTGAGCGAGCCGCCTACGACGTGCTGTAGGACACTCTGGCGCCCCGCACGCACCGCCGACCTGCTCGCCCTACCCTGGACCGTGAGATGAACCTGACCGAGGTGGCCACGTCCGGGCCCGTCCTGCTCGCCGTGGCGCTGTCGCTCGCCGCGGGCCTGGTCAGCTTCGCCTCGCCCTGCGTGGTCCCGCTGGTCCCCGGCTACCTCGCGTACCTGGCCGGGCTGGTCGGGGCCGACGCCCCCGCGGTCACCGCCGACGAGGTCGGCACCACCCGCACCCGGGTCCGCCCGCCACGCCGGCTCCACGTCGCCGGCGCCGCCGCGCTCTTCGTCCTCGGCTTCACCGTCGTGTTCGTCCTCGGGCTCGGGTCCCTCGTGTGGGCCGCCGACGCCCTGGTGGCGAACGAGGCGCTCCTGCAGCGGATCGGGGGCGTCGTCACCGTGGCGATGGGTCTGGTGTTCCTCGGGCTGGTCCCGGCCCTGCAGCGCGACACCCGCCCGCACCTCGTCCCCCGCGCTGGCCTCGCCGGAGCGCCGCTGCTCGGGGCCACGTTCGGGCTCGGGTGGACGCCGTGCCTCGGCCCGACCCTCGCCGGCGTCATCGCCCTCGCCTCGGGGACCGGGGAGGGCAGCGGCGCGGTCCGCGGCGTCGTGCTCGTCCTCGCCTACTGCGTCGGCCTCGGCGTCCCGTTCGTGCTCATCGCCCTCGGGGCGGGGCGGGCGGTGCGCGCGCAGGCCTGGCTGCGGGCCCATTCCCGTGGGGTCCAGATCGCCGGGGGCATCGGCCTCGTCGCTGTCGGCCTGGCCCTCGCGACCGGGCTGTGGGCCGAGGTGATCGCGCTGCTGCGTGAGCCCGTCGCCGGCTTCGGCACGCCGCTGTAACGTGATCGCCGACGAGGACTCCGCCGTGACCCGCACCCTGACCCCGCCCGCCGGACCACCCCCCACCCGATCCGCGGAGCGGACATGGTGGCGTGACGCCCTCGCGTTCGCCCGCAACACCTGGCGCGGGCTCACGAGCATGCGCACGGCGCTCATCCTGCTGTTCCTGCTCGCGCTCGCCGCCCTGCCCGGCGCGCTCCTGCCCCAGCGCACCCCGAGCCCGCAGGCGGTCGACGCGTTCTTCACCGACCACCCCGACCTGGCCCCGCTGCTCGACGCCGTCGGCGCGTTCGACCTGTTCGCCACCCCCTGGTTCGCCGCGATCTACCTGCTGCTGTTCATCTCCCTCCTCGGGTGCCTGACGCCGCGGACGATCGAGCAGCTGCGGGGGCTGCGGGCGCCGGTGGTGGCGACGCCGCGCAACCTCGCCCGGCTGCCGCACCACGCGGCGTCGGAGACCGACGCGAGCGTCGACGAGGTCGTCGACGCCGCGCGACGCCGGCTCTGCGGGCGGTTCGGCACGGGCTGGAAGCTCGCGGTACGCGAGGAGGAGGGCCCCGGGGGGGCGAGGGTCCGCACGGTCTCCGCGGAGAAGGGGACGCTGCGCGAGGTGGGCAACCTCGTTTTCCACGCCAGCCTCGTGGCACTGCTCGTGGGCATCGCCGTGGGCAAGCTCCTCGGCTACGAGGGCCAGGTCATCGTGATGGCCGACGGGAGCGAGTTCTGCAACTCCGGGATCCTCGGCTACGACACCTTCCGGCCGGGCCTCGAGGTCGACGGGACGCGGCTCGACCCCTTCTGCCTCTCGGTCGACGCCTTCCGCGCCACCTACCTGCCCACGGGGGCGCCCGACTCCTTCTCCGCCGACGTCCGCTACTTCGACGCCGCGACGATCACGTCCGGATCGGGCGCCGAGCAGCGTCGGACGATCGCGGTGAACGACCCGCTGCGTCTCGACGGGGAGCGGGTATACCTCACCGGCCACGGCTACGCGCCGCGCTTCACCGTCACGTTCCCCGACGGTCAGCAGCGCACCGGGCTGATCCAGTGGGAGCCGGTGGACCAGACGACGTTCCTCTCCCAGGGTGCGACGAAGATCGACCGGCCAGGGGTCACCGACGACGCGGAGCGCCGGCGCAGCCAGCTCGCCGTCACCGGGATCCTCGCGCCCACCTCCACCGGCGGACCGATCATCACCTCGACGTTCCCCGCTCTTGGCAACCCGGAGGTCGCCGTCGACGTGCTGCGCGGTGACCTCGGGCTCGACTCCGGCAACAGCCAGTCGATCTATGGTGTCGACCAGTCGATGGTCGACCAGGGTCGCCTGGTGCGGATCGCGCGGGAGAACCTCGTGCCCGGACAGTCGCTGACCCTCGACGACGGGACGCGGGTCCGCTTCGACGACGTCCGCGAGTGGGTCAACCTCCAGGTCTCCCACGACCCGGCGCAGGGCGCAGTGCTCGTGGCGTCGACGGCCCTGCTGCTGGGGCTGACGCTCTCGCTGACGGTCAAGCGTCGCCGGTTCTGGATGCGCATCACCCCCGGCTCGCCGTCTACGACGGACGGTCGTACGGTGGGCGGCCGGACGTCGGTGGAACTCGGTGGCCTCGCGCGCACCGACCAGGCCGGCTACGGCGAGGAGTTCACCCGCCTCACGCGCGACCTCGCCGACCCGGCTGGTCCCCCCGCGCAGGAAGAGGAGTCCCATGGGCGTTGACGCCACTCTCGGCAGCTTCGGCGACGTGCTCTTCAACTCGGCCGTCGGCGTGTACGTGTTCGCGATGGTCCTGCACGCCGTGGAGCACGGGCTGCTGCGCCGGGCCGGCGTCCACGCCGAGCAGGTCCCGGCCCGGGTGGCGGTCGGTGCCGGAGCGGGCAGCGCGGCGTCCTCCGAGCGCAGCGACCCCGACGGTCCGGCGGACCGGCCGGGGGGCCGGCCCACGTCGGAGCGCTTCGGCCGCATGGGCGTGGCGCTGACCGTGCTCGGGTTCGGCCTGCACCTCGCGATGCTCGTGGTCCGCGGCGTCGCGGCGGGTCGGGCGCCCTGGGGCAACATGTACGAGTTCACCGCGGCGGTCTGTCTCGCCGCGGTGGGTGCGTGGCTGGTCGTGCTCGCCCGGCGCCCCGGCATGCGTCGCCTCGGCGTCTTCGTCCTGCTGCCCGTCATCGCCCTGATGTTCCTGGGCGGAACGGTGCTGTACACGCAGACCGCGCCGGTCGTCCCGGCCCTGCGCTCGTACTGGCTCGCCGTCCACGTCAGCGCCGCCGTGATCTCCTCGGGGATCCTGCTCTTCGCCGGGGTGGCCAGCGTGCTGTACCTGCTGCGCGCGGCGCACGAGGCGTCGGGGAGCATGGCGTGGACGTCCTGGCTCCCGGAGTCCGCGGTCCTCGACCGCGTGGCCTACCGCGCCACCGCCATCGCCTTCCCGATCTGGACCTTCGCGGTCCTCGCGGGCGCGATCTGGGCCGAGGCCGCGTGGGGTCGCTACTGGGGCTGGGACCCGAAGGAGACCACGGCGTTCATCGCCTGGGTCGTCTACGCCGGGTACCTGCACGCCCGGTCCACCGCCGGGTGGCGCGGCCCGAAGGCCGCGGCGGTAAACGTCGTCGGCTTCGCCGTGATGGTGTTCAACCTCTTCGTCATCAACCTCGTGATCACCGGTCTGCACTCCTACGCCGGAGTCGGCTGATTCCCTATGGAGGATCGGGTGTCAAGAGGTGGTTGGCTTGACGTTTCGGCGGGGTCGTGACGAGGATCGTTCGCGGGGAAGGTCGCCTCGTTTGTCGGCGCTTCGCGCGTCTGACCGCTCTTGTCCTGCGAGGACTTGTTGAGGGGCCTTCCCCGCCTCCGCGTTGTGGGTCTTGTTGGTGGTTTTGGTGCTGCGTCGGCGG
>JAABUZ0100000840.1_pt1 | contig 67031 bp, 57 predicted proteins | sample 5562091 | NCBI WGS metagenome assembly JAABUZ01 (sample SAMN12813069, study PRJNA571459) | rock metagenome | isolation source: Antarctica rocks | place: Antarctica: Victoria Land, Linnaeus Terrace sud | collected 2015-12-21 | reverse complement strand
GCCGATTCCAGAAATTTCCTATCGTCATCGTCATGGATACGATTCCGCGACCTCGTGCACGAACTGACATCGCAAAACGTCAGCAATCGTTATCGCGGCTCGGCTCTGGGAGTGCTTTGGTCGCTGCTCAATCCCCTGACGATGACGATCGTGTACGTTACGGTCTTCGGATCTCTATTCAAAAAATATTATGCGGGCTCTCCATATCAGTACGCCATGTCCGTACTCATCGGTCTGCTCGTCGTTACGTTTTTTTCGCAATCGACGTCGCAAGCGCTGGCTGCGGTCGTAGCGAATGCGGCTCTACTCCAGAAGGTTCGCGTTCCTTTCGCCGTTTTTCCGACTTCGGCGATCGCGATGCAAGTCGTCCAATTCGTTACGGCGGCGCTGCCGCTTCTGGTACTCATAACGGTATTTGCGTCGCGCGACATCTTCCACATTGTCTTGCTGTTCGTGCCGATTCTGGCGCTATTTCTGCTCGCGCAGGGCGTCGGGCTTCTGGCGAGCGTCGCGTACGTGTACTTTCGCGATTTCTCGTACATCTACGATATGGTGTTATTCGTCCTTTGGGCCACCAGCCCAATTTTCTATCCCGTCGCGATCCTTCCGCCACGGGCGCGAACGCTTCTCCTGTTCAACCCGCTCTATCCCATCATGGACAGTCTTCGCGGGCTGGCACTTCGTAGCGGCCCGCCGAACTGGCTCGAACTTGCGGCGGCCGTGTCGATCGGCGCCGCAGCATTGGCTTTGGGCGCCGGCGTGTTTCGATTTGCTCGTCGCGGCGTAATGGATCTGCTCTAACGATGACGAGTCACGCCGCGATTCGGCTTTCTGCCGTTTCGCTAGACCGCCGCTTGGTCCAGGCCACGCAGCTCGACCTAAAAGGAAGCGCCTTTGCGCTCGCGACCGGCCGCTATCGTCGACCGGAGCGAAAACGAGTGCTCGACGCAATCGATCTCGCGATCGCGCCCGGCACGAAACTCGGCATCATCGGGCCCAACGGGGCGGGCAAATCGACCTTGCTCAAAGTCATGTGCGGCATTCTGGAACCGACTCACGGAACGGTCGAGACGCACGGGCGCATCGCGCCGCTGCTGGAACTCGGAGCCGGCTTCGATACGAACCTTTCGGTCCAGCAAAACGTGCTCTTGTACGGGACGCTTCTCGGGTTTTCGCGGTCGGATCTCTTAGCGCGCCTCGACCGCATTCTCGATTTCGCCGAACTCGCCGAGTACGCCGCATATCCGGTTCGCGCGCTTTCGTCCGGGATGACGGCGCGGCTCGGATTTGCAGTCGCAACCGACGTCGCTCCCGAGATATTGATCGTCGACGAAGTGCTTTCGGTCGGCGACCAGCGCTTCCGTGAGAAATCGAAACAACGGCTCGACGATCTCTGGCACGCCGACACGACGGTCTTAACCGTCTCGCACGAGCTCGACTTCATAAGGACTACCTGCGAGCGCGTCATTTGGCTCGACCGCGGTTCCGTACGTTTCGACGGCGATCCGACGACCGCAGTGTCGGGGTATATCACGAGCGTCGATCTTGCCGCTACCGATTTAGTACGCAGTATGAAACAACGGTACCTTACCGAAAGCGGATCGAGTGCCTGATTACTCGAGCGCGATATTGAAAACCCGAAAATCGAGCGTTCGCGGATCCTTCGGAGCTTTCGTACCGGTGCTGTCGACGTGCAGCTTGAAGGCGTTCGATCCGGAATGGAGGGAGACGGCGAAAGGAGCGACCCCACGGGCGCTGATCGGTTTCGCCTGCACCACTTTTCCCGTTGCGTCTTCGAGAACGAGCTTCCAGTTTTGCGGGTTTTTGACCGCTGGACCACCGGCCGCCTCGACTTTGAGCTCTCGCTGCTGATCTTTCGAACTTACGACGGTAAAGCTCGAGTCGTTCGAACTCCAACGGAACGTCTCGCCCTTGAACTCTTCCAACGGATACCAACGATCGCCGAGCTTCAACGGACTCGACACGATGTCGGGGTGCCCGGCGCCTAGGGTCGGGTCGCCCGATGCATCGGCGATGCTGAAAACACGAAAATTGAGAGTTCGCGGATCTTTGGCGACCTTCTTCCCGCCGCCGTCGACGTGTAGCTTCACGATCTTGTCCTTGCCCGCGCGCACCGGCACGTCGAAGCGAACCTTCTGCGTCCCCAGGACGTGCACGAGCGCTACGTCGTCATTAGAAGCGTCGCGAAGGTGCAGTGCGAAATTCTGCGCGTTCGCGAGACCGGGGCCACCTTGGATTTCGATCGATATCTTCTTTACGTCGCCTTGGGGACGCGATATCACGATCGCCGCATCGTTGGCAGCCCATCGAAACGGCCGTCCATCGGAATTTTCACTCGCGTACCACCCATAGCCGACGCTGAGGCCCGAACCAGCCTGCACGATGTGGCTCCCGGAGGCGGCACCAGCTGCATGCGGTACGACCAGCGCCACCGTGGAGAAGATAGCGAGAGACCGCAATATACGCGTCATAGAATTCATTGCTTCCCCGTCGTTCAGCAAGGATAACACGACGCCTTGCTTTTATTACCGGTATGACGAACGGAATTCGCTCGCACTTTGCCGCAGTGTTAGGCTCAGAAATGCGTGACGATACGGAGCCCGAATACCGCAAGGCTAGCGCAGAGCGCCTGGAGGCGTTGTACGCCGCGACGGCGCGGGCTGCGCAACTCGAAGCGGTCGCCCAAGAACGGGTCGCGGCGCTAGAAGCTTCGAGCGACCGCGCAACCCAACTGCAGCGCACGGCCGACGAGCGTGGCGAGGCCCTGGCCTCAGCCGTGGCCGAGGTCGAACGGAAAGAAGCGGCGCTGGCGCAGCTGAGCGACGAAGTCCAGCGGCTCAAGAACGCGTGTGACGAACGATTGCTGGAGATTCAGCGCCTTTCGACCGAGCTCGGCATACGCACCGGGGACTACGTCGCCGAGCGGGAGGCTCGCTATAGTTTCGAGATTCAGGCGCGCGACTTGCGTGCCGAGCGCGACCGACTGGCCGCCCGGCTCGAGGCCCGCGAAGTCTCTTCCTGATCGATTCGGCGCGCGCAGAAACTTATCGCAGACCACTCTGATTGAAGCCGATGTAGCTGAATTTTGCCGAGACGGGTCTGCGGTCGGCACCGGGGAGCCGCTGATAATTCGAAAAACGAATGTCGATCGTATGGGCCGATCGTGTAATGTCCGACAGTGGAACCCGAATGTCGAAACTGCCGACGTTCACATCGCTAGCGATGACCGCAGTTCCATCCAGCCTCACATTCATGCCGATCTTGAATTGCAACCGCTCGATCATCGGTACCGATCCCTTGATCTCCAGCGTAGTGGCACCGAGCGGCCTCAGAAGCCGCACGGCGGCATGTTCGGACGCCCAGCCGTCTTCATATAGGCCCGAGTAAAAAAGGTACTTGTTCTGAAGGTCGCTCGGAAAAGATGAGACCGCGGACGGCACGGGAGCCGCTTCGATATCGCCGTTTGAGATCACCGATAAATCTCGAAGATAACCCGTCAGATACCGCGGATCGAAAACGATATTTCGCCCGAACATATTCATGATACCCAGACGTCGCTGAGGCGAACGCGTTCCATCGAGACCCGCATCGATTAAAAAATACCAGTTCCCATCGATCCGTCGCGGTTTCAGGATCGGGCTCAGTACGCGACCAGAACCTCGGCCGAACATGGGAAACGCAACATCTCCATCGCCATACAGCTTCGCCGGCGGGAGCCTCACCTGGCCATCGCCTTTGATGGTATCACTTAAGGATAATTCCACTCGTACGTCGGCGGCCGGATTTATGATTTGAACGAGCATGTAGCGTCCAAAGCCTGCCCAACTGCTATTTGGAAACACCGAGTCCGGCTCGAGAGTATAGTTATTCGTCAACTTCGAGCGCGAAATAAACGAACTCTGCCCGAGGGAAGAATTAACGAACACGAGATGGTTATGTAGCGAGCCTACCCGGGCGAGGGCAACGACTTGTTCCCCCGTGGGACGGCTTTCATTCCATCTATTCAGCGCTGTCTCACCGGCAGATGAGACTAACACGGCCGTCCCACTTTCTTTCAATGCCGGGTAGATTCGATCGTCTATACTAAAAGCCGAACTCGACACGTTACCTTTGGTGGGAGAGAACCCAAATATTGCCGTCTTAAAGTGCGGGGTTCTCGCCGCACTGAGTCGCTCGAACGGCCGATCGAGCTGCGAATTCTGCAAAAGACCAGGCGGCGGGGCACTGTATCGTGCTATTCCAAAAAGGTCGATCGAAGGTATGAAAAAGCTGTGACCCTGCATGTAGGCGCTTTCAATCTCCTGCATATTCGTGTTGGCAGAATCCGTAACGACGACCTCGTTATTTCGTAGCTCCTTACGGATCGCCGCTAGCCGGTCCAGAAGATGAGACGGCGACGCACCCGGAATCTGTACGAAAGAGGCGTTCTTTGCGGCGCTAGGGCCGCGACTGCGATCCACGTATAACTGCTGCACTACTAAATTAGCGGCCAACAGTGCGGCGAACGCGCAGACCGCCAATACGGTTACGAGCGCCGACCGCTTCGCTTCCGGTCTGGTGGAGGCGTCGTTCATAACGACGGCACGCCTTTGCGTTTTAAGAGGGGAAATAAAGCGAGCGAAAGCACGCCGAAGAGATACGGTTGAACGTACATCGCGATCTTGAACAGCCCGAAGTCGGAGGAGCGGTAGAAAAGGACTGCGGCGACGGCGATCATTACGACCGCCGTTACGGCCACGGGCTCGCCGCAACGTAGTTGTCTCACGGCGGCGTAGAGGAGTATCGAGAGCAGAAGAAAGCCGACGATAACGTACGCCGCGATAGTAACTGTATCGCCGAGCGTTGCGAGGGGCAGGATGCCGAAAAGGTTGGCGGGTCCAGTGGGAACGAGAAAGTACCAGAAGACCGGCGTTGATTCACGAGCTGCGATCGCTTTTCCGGTACCGTTGCCGGCAGCGCTCAATATGGTATTGACAGTCGTCAAGAAATATGAGTTTAGGAGGATCAAGGTCCCGCCCACGATGACGCCCGTAGCTTTCAACACGGTAGCGAAATTAAAGGACCCTCGTAATAACGCGAGCGAGCCGAGTACGAACAGACTCACGAATAAAAACGGACTCAATTCGGGATAGACGACCAGCAGACCCCACAACAGAAGGACCCACGGGACGACGGTTTCCAAAGCGACTTTAGCGAACGGCTCGCCTGTTAGGGCGATGGTGCCCGCGAGAATCGCTCCGCCCCATATTTGCGGAATCAGCTGATAATAGGCCCCGAGGGAATTTTGTGCAGATACCGCCAAGGCGGCAGCCATGACGAAGGCGACCGTTCGGTAGGTGTCCGCTTTATAGACTAAGGCGATACCGGCGCTCAATAAAGTGAGTTGGAGGGCCATCACGAGTGGCATGTACGCGGCGAAAGTCCTCAGATGTAGGAGACCTGCGAAAAGCGCCAAGAGCGTTTGCGCACCGGATCGAGCATTAGCGACGGCTAACTCGACCCAAGAGAACGCACTGACGTCGCTATCGCTCGCGTATTGCGCGATGTCGGGAATTGCAAAGAAGCCGTGTTGCAAAATGCGATCCGCGCCCAGGCAGTAATATATCATGTCACCATTGGCGAAGCTGATCCAGTTCGTACCGAACTCGAAAAGCGGGCGCCCGCCCAGCCAAAACGCCGCGAGAAACAACGGCACGAAGAGAAAGCTGCGCGATACGTTGAGCAACTTTCGATATCGCAGCGACACGATGGTGCCGGCTAGAGTTAGGACTACGACGAGCGGCGTCGCGAACGATTCGACCGGCATCCCGGCTCTGTTGAGCGCCAGCGCGGGACAAAGCAGTGCTGCGGAGCCAAAAACCGGGATCAAGAAAAGCTGTCGTATCGAAAGTTGCGCCTTACTGCGAGCGAGGAGAGCGGCATAGAGACCGCTCCCGATAAGGGCGAATATAGCGAAAATCAGTAGTGCGGACGCCACACCAAGTATCGGCACGAAAACCCCTCGGATCCACGACGTGTAAGTTTGCTCGATCGGGCCGCGGTGCCGCATGCGACCAAAGGCTGGCCCAACGAAATCCGATTGTTTACGGCTAGATTGTACTAGTCGAAGGCGAGCATGCCTTTAAGCGGCGGCGTTACCTAGGCCCGCAGACTAGATGCGCCGCCGGGCCCGAAGGCTTCGAGCATATCGCCTGCTTCGCGGGGCGCGACGGCCGGCGCGTAGAGATACCCCTGCGCAGCGTCGCAACCGAGCCGAACGAGTTCGTCGCGCTGTTGCTCCGTTTCGACCCCTTCGGCAATGGCCGCGATACCGAGTTTGTGCGCGAGCGAGACGATGGTATCCACGATCTCGCGATCGCGCAGCTGCCCGTCCGCACCAGATACGAAGACCCGGTCGATCTTGAGCCGGTCGATCGGCAGCTGGCGGAGATAATTGAGCGACGAATAACCGGTCCCGAAGTCATCCATATGAATGCATATTCCGAGCGTGCGAAGACGCCGGAGAACGTCGGCGGCCACCGTGAAATCTTCGAGAATCACGCTTTCAGTGAGCTCGATAACGAACGTCTCCGGCTCGATTTCGGCGAGCTTGATCGCGCGATCGACGTGTTCGACGAGTTCGTTCGATCCGAGCTGCATGCTCGAAAGATTGACGCTCATCGTCAGACTCGTGGAGCCGCGCGGATCGTGCTGCCAACGGTGCAATTGTCGACACGCTTCGCTTATCACGAGTTCGCCGAGCGGCACGATGAGACCGATCTCTTCGCTCGCCGCAATGAAGTCGCCAGGCAGAACGACGCCGCGCGTCGGGTGAGCCCAGCGCAGTAGCGCTTCGAAACCGACTAGACTGTTGCTCCGAAGCGACACGATCGGCTGGTAGGCGAGAAAAAACTCCCGGCGTTCCCAGGCGATCCGGAGATCCGACTCCAGGGTCGCGATCGCGACGTCGCGTTCGCGCAGATACGCTTGGAAAACGGCGACGCGATTGCGGCCCTTTTCCTTCGCGCGGTACATCGCGATGTCGGCTTCACGCAGCAAGTCGCTCGTCGAAGCGGTCGTTTCATCGATCATCGCGACGCCGATACTTACCGTCACGTAGGTTTCGTTACGATGGAGCCGATACGGCGTCGCGAGGACTGCGAGAATGCGTTCGGCGAGTTCGGCCGCTTCATGACTATCGCCCAGCCCCTCGAGGAGGATCATAAATTCATCGCCACCAAGCCGCGCGACCACGTCGCCCGGCCGTACGCTTCGTTCGAGCCGCCGCGCCACGAGCGTGAGCAGCAGATCTCCGGCAAGGTGTCCGAGGCGGTCGTTGACTCGCTTGAACCGGTCGAGATCGATAAAGAAGACGGAAGCGCGGCGTCCGTCTTCTCCTTTGGCAGCCGCGATGCAATCCTCGAGTCGCCGTTCGAGATACGCGCGGTTGGCGAGGCGCGTGAGCTGATCGTGATAGGCTGCAAAGGTGAGTCGCTCTTCCGCGCGCTTGCGATGTTCGATCTCCGCTTCGAGCTCCCGATTACCCCGCTCGAGCGCACGGAGTCGCGTGCCTTGCCCGTTCGGAGCGCCTTCTTCATCGAGCCGCCGCAGTTGCAGCCGATCAACCGCGGCCGCCGCAAGTTGTTGCAGACCGGCGAGCTGATCGGCGGTGAAGTCACGAGCGTCATTATCCATTACGCTGAGCGTGCCGAGCGTATCACCCGTCGGCCCGATCAGGGCAACTCCTGCGAAAGCCGCGAGGGCAGGCGCCTTGCGAGCAGACAAAAGCTCGTCTTCGAAGCGCACATCGCCGAAAATGTCGGAGACGCTCGCGATACCGTCCGGCGCGTCGAGTACGTGGCGACAGGGCGCCAGGCTACGCGACCGATCCTCGCGGGCGTGGCCAAACGCTGCCACGATGCGGCAACGCTCGTCGTCCATAAGACAGATATACGCCGAGGAAGCTCCGCACAGCGTCGCCGCGAGCCGGCATAACCCGTCGAGGCGAGCATCGCGAATCCCGGATGACGCGCTTCTCGCATCCGTCGCTACCCCCGTTACCCCGCTCTCCGTTAGCAACCCGAGCAACTCCCATCGAACGATGAAGGCCGCCCGCTCATTCATCTTTCCTTAAGGATATTTCGCGAATCGGCTTGCGTTAAACGTCGCTGCTTACCCGACGTTCGCCAAGCCGATCGTCGACGGCCGTCGCCCGACCCCGCGGTAGCGCAGGCCGGCCGCTGTGGCCGCTTCGGGCGCGAGGACGTTCCGTCCATCGACCACCACGCGGCGGCGTAGCCGGGCGGCGACCGCCCACATCGGAATTTCGGCGAATTCCGGCCACTCTGTCAGGACCAGCAACGCGTCGGCCCCCTCGAGCGCAGCGAGCGCCGATGGAGCGGTCGGGCAGCCGATTCCCGCATCCTCACGTACGGCGGGATCGTAGACGACCGGCCGGGCGCCGCGCGCCACGAGATCGGCGACGATCCGTAGGGCGATCGAATCGCGAACGTCATCGGTGCCTGCTTTGAAAGCGACTCCCCACACGCCGATGCGTGCGTCTTTGAGATCGCCCAGTTCGCCCGCGAGCATCGCGACGATACGCCGCGGCTGCTCCTCGTTGACGCGTAACGTCGCGCCCACGAGCGTCCGCGCGCAGCCCGTCTCTGTGGCAACGTGCAGCAAAGCGAGCAAATCCTTTTCGAAGCACGGGCCCCCGAAGCCGATGCCGGGCTGCAGAAACTCCGGCCCGATACGACGATCTTCGCCGACGCCACGCAGCACCGCGAGCGCATCCGCATCGACGGCATCGCAAAAGCTCGCGACTTCGTTGGCGAAGCTGATCTTGAGGGCGAGGAACGCGTTGGAAAAAACTTTGATCAGTTCGGCATTGCGATACGCTGTCACGATTGCCGGGCGCTGCAGCCCTTCGAGCAACGCCAGGTAGGACAGCGCCGCATCGTCAGCTGCGGCCCCGACGACGATGCGATCGGGATGGAGAAAATCCCGCACGGCCGACCCTTCGCGCAAAAACTCCGGAGCGTAGAGTATCGGCACGCCCGCTTCGCGCCCGAGCCGTTCGGTCGTGCCGGCCGGAACGGTCGAGCGGATAACGATCGTCGCTCCCGGCGAAAGTTGCGCGGCCACATCGGCGACGGCTCGTTCGACGGCGGAGATGTCGGCCGAACCGTCAGCACGGGACGGCGTCCCCACGGCAATGACGACGAAATCGGCGCCACGCACGGCCGCCGCAAGCGAGTTCGTAAACGCAATCGTCCCGGCGGCGAGGTGTGGCCGCAAAGCCGCCTCGATACCGTCCTCGCGATAGGGCGTGACGCCGCGCTGCAAGTCCGCGATGCGCTTCGCGAGAATGTCGAAGCCGATCACGCGGTGCCCGAGCTCCGCGAACCCGATGGCGCAGGCCATGCCCACGTACCCGGTGCCGACGATACAGATGCGGGCAGCCGCCCGGTTCACCGCCATGGCGTCGAACGTACCCGCAGCGGCCCCCGCGGGCCGGCGCTCGCTCGGAGTGCCGCCTAGCTCCCCGCTTCGAGTCGTTCGGCGAGGAACGCGCGCAGCTGCGTCGCAGCGATGCGATCCTGAAGCATCGAATCGCGGTCGCGGACCGTCACGGTGCCGTCCGCCAGCGAATCGTAATCGACCATGATACACAACGGCGTGCCGATTTCGTCTTGCCGGCGGTAAAGTTGGCCGACGTTGCCTTCGTCGTATTGCGTGCGAAAGTAGGGCCGCAGCGCGCGCTCGATCGTACGCGCGCGCTCCGTAAGCTCGGATTTATTTCGCGCGAGCGGAAACACGCCGACCTGAACGGGTGCGATCTTCGGATGAAAGCGCAACACCACGCGCGACGTCGTTTTTTCCGATTCGGCGTCGCGCACCGTTTCGTTATGGTAGGCATCGACGAGCATGGTCAGCGTTGTACGGTCCATGCCCGCCGAGCTTTCGATGAGGATCGGCGTGTATTTCGACTTACTCGCTTCGTCGAAGTACGTAAGATCTTTCCCGGAGAGCTGCATGTGGGCGTCGAGATCGTAGGTTCCGCGATGCGCGATCGACTCGAGTTCGCCCCAGCCCCACGGGAAAAGATATTCGACGTCGGTTCCTGCTTTGGCGTAATGCGGCCGTTCTTTGTCGGTAAGCTCGTAGAAACGTAAACGCTCTTCGCGCACTCCATAATCGCTGTACCATTTCTTACGAGCGGCGACCCACCGTTCGTACGCAACGATATCCGCACCATCGTCGGGAACGAAGTATTCGAGTTCGGCTTGTTCGAACTCGCGCATCCGATAGGTAAAGTTGCCCGGCGTGATCTCGTTGCGGAACGACTTGCCAATCTGCGCGATGCCGAACGGCGGCCGTTTACGCGCCGACTGATAGATATTTTTGAAGTTGACGAACATGCCTTGCGCGGTTTCCGGGCGCAAATATGCTCGCGATGCCGAGTCTTCTAACGGCCCGATGCTCGTCTGCAGCATCAGGTTAAAGGCGCGCGGCTCGGTGAGCGTATCTTTGAGGCCGCAATCGGGACACCGTTCGAGCGACGGTATGTGGTCGGCACGAAAGCGGTGTTTGCAATTCTTGCAATCGACCATCTTGTCGGAAAAATTGGCGACGTGGCCGGAAGCGATCCACGTACTCGGATGCATGACGATCGATGAATCGAAGGCGACGATGTCGTCGCGCAGCTCGACCATCTCGCGCCACCATGCGTCTTTAACGTTGCGCTTGAGGATCGCCCCGAGCGGGCCGTAATCGAAGAAGCCCCCGATCCCGCCGTATATTTCGCTCGACTGAAAGATAAAACCGCGCCTCTTTGCGAGCGCGGTAATCTCTTCCATCGTTACGCGAGGCGTCTGGTCCGTCGTCATCCTCAACTCGCCTTCGCACGCGGTTGCGTTTGGGCGCGGAGTTGACCGCAGGCGGCGGCGATGTCGCGACCCATCGGCGTGCGGACCGTCGTCGGCACGCCGGCATCGTCGAGAGCCTTTTGAAACGCACGGACGCGTTGCTCCGGCGTCCCGCGCAGCGGTGCGTCCGGCGTCGCGTTGTACGGAATGAGGTTTACGTGATACAGGTTGCCGCGCATGAGCCGCGCGAGTGCATCGGCAGAGGCCTCATCGTCGTTGACCCCTTCGAGCATGACGTACTCGAAAAACACTTTGCGGCGCGTTTTCTCGACGTATCTCGCGCAGGCGCGTAGCAGTTCGGCGACGGGATAGCGTCGATTGACCGGCATGATCGACGAGCGCTGGGCGTCGGTCGGCGCGTGGAGCGAGATCGCGAGGTTGACTTGGATGCCTTCGTCTGCGAAGCGGTCGATCTGCGGCACGAGGCCCACGGTCGAGATCGTGATGTGCCGGTAGCCCAAGCCGAAACCGTTCGGGTCGTTGAGCAACCGGACCGCATCCATGACGGCGTCCATGTTTGCGAATGGCTCGCCTTGACCCATGAAAACGACGTTCGTGATCTTCTTGTCGCGCGCTTTGAGTTCGCGCGCGAAGTAGCGCGCTTGATCGAAGATTTCGACGGCGGTCAAATTTCGCGTGTAGCCGGCTTGACCCGTCGAGCAGAACGCGCACGCGTACGCGCAACCGGCTTGGCTCGAGATGCACACCGTGGTGCGATCGCCGTGGTGCTCCATGAGCACCGCTTCCACTTCGCTGCCGTCTTGCAAGCGAAACAACCCTTTCGACGTCTGCCCGTCGTTCGAGCGCTGAATGACTACCGGTGCGACCGACTCGAGTTCGAAGCGTTCGTCCGCAAGCTTCGAACGGAGCTCCAGCGGCAGCACCGTGACGGCTGCAAGGTCGCCTGCGAGTTCCTTTGCGGCGGCGCGGTACAGCTGCGCCAGCCGGTACTTTTTGAGCGCGTGCGCCTGCGCGAAAGCCGCGCCATCGGCATAGCCGGCACGTCTGGCTTTGAGATCGATCCAAACGTCTTGGGCGGTAGTCACAACGCGTTGGAGTATACCACGCAGGCTTCCCGTTTGAGCGAATCGCATGCTCGACGCGACGTTTTTGATTACAAGCCGCCAGCTTTACGTCGCCGTCGGGCCAAGCCCGACGCTTCTACTCGAAGAGCGTCGTTTGCGCCGGCGCAGCGTCGCCCGGCGGCGACGCGTCCACGGCTTCGAGCTTCGCGCGCACGGCTTTGAGGTCGGCCCACACGAGGCGTTTGGTCGCTTCCAGTTCGCCGCCGGTGATGCGTAAGATGTAGGCCGGATGGAACGTCGCCAGCGTCGCGATGCCGCTGGGTCCTTCAAACCACTGGCCGCGTTGCTTCGTAATCGAAAACTTCGGGCCCATGAACGATTTGGCAGCGGGCGCTCCCAAAGCGAGGATCGCGCGCGGCCGCACGATCTCGATCTGCTCGTCCAGATACGGGCGGCAGTTACTCATTTCATCCGGCGACGGCGCGCGATTGCGCAGCCGTACGCCGTCGTCGAAGGTCGGCCGGCATTTTACCGTATTGCAGATGAAGACGTCGTCACGCCGCAGAGCGATCGCGCCGAGCATCTTTTCGAGCAACGCTCCGGCGCGGCCGACGAAAGGCCGGCCCGACCTATCCTCCGTTTCGCCCGGGCCTTCCCCGACGACCAGCAGCGTGGCACACGGGTCGCCTTCACCGTAAACCGCGTTCTGACGGATCGAGCCGATCTCGCATTTGCGGCAGCGCTCGACGACGGCCGCTGCGTTCGCGATCCTCTGTTCGCGCGCCGCGCGTTCGGCAACGCTCACCGGCGGACCGTCGCGGCAAAGCCGGGCGCCGGATCGAGCAACACCGCTGCCCCGTATGCGGTGACGCGCGTGGAGCCGTCGCTCTGCTCGCCGGCATCGAAGCGCAGCTTTACGATTCCGTTGGCGCCGAGCGACTTCGCGTTGTGTAAGAGTGCGGCGAGCGCTACGGCACGCCCGCGTTCGGCATCGGTGAGACATTCCGCGGCACTGATGCCGATCAGCGAACCGATCGTGCGAAACGTCGCTCGGAAGAAATTGCGCGCAACGACGGCCTCGCCGCGCACGTCGCCGAGCGATTGCAACACATCGAAACCGTCGAGCCGGTCGAACGTCACGACGGCTTCGGGCGCGATCGGAGAAGCGTTCGCGTTCGCGTTCGCGTTACCGGCGAGCACAGACGCGCCTCAGGCCGGCTACCACACCGGCCGCCGCGGCGAGATACACGACGTAGCGCCCGACGAGCGCCGTCACGAGCGACAGATACCACAAGCGGCCATGATGTTTGATCCAGTACGCCCGGCGCGAGGTCTGCTTGCGACGCTCGACGCTGTACTGTCCGCGCGCGCTGCCCATTCCTTCATGGACGGCTTCACTCGAGGAAACGTACCACGACTCCCAGCCGGCGTCTGCCGCGCGCTTCGCAAGATCCACTTCTTCGTGATAGAGGAAGAAGCGCTCGTCGAAGGGTCCGATTTCGTCCAGCAGCGAGCGCCGGATGGCCAGCGCCGCTCCGATTGCGATATCGACGCGCCGCTCGGTCGCGTGCTTCCATGCGCGCAGCGCGGCGCCGTTGGCGTGCCGTCGAAACAGCGTCCAGTCGCCCCACGCGCTCGAGCGCAAGAACGCGCCGCTCCAGGTATCGAATTCGCCGCACGATTCTTGGATGGTGCCGTCGCGATTGTAGATGCGGGAGCCCGCAATTCCGCAACTCGGGTGCGCGTCCATGAAAGCGACGATCGCGCGTAGCGCGTTCGGTTTGAGTTCGGCATCGGGATTGAGCAGGAAGACGAACCGCGACGAGGTCGCGGCAAACGCACGGTTACAGGCGGCCGCGAACCCGAGATTCGCACCGTTCTCGACGATCTGCACGCGCCCGTCATAGCGGTCACGAATGAAATCGCGGCTGCCGTCGGCCGACCCGTTATCGGAAACGACGACGTTCGCGAACGTCGGATCGTCACGCACCTCGGCGAGTGCGAAAACGGAATCCAGCGCGGTCGCGATCTCGTCGCGATCGTTCCAACACACGACGATAACGTCGATCGCGGCCACCTACGCCGACCCGCCGTCGAGTCGGCGCCGCTGCATGAGATACGGCCAGACGAAAGGGTCGATATCGCCCTCGAGTATTGCCGCGACGTTCGCGCTTTCGACGTTGGTGCGGTGATCTTTGACCATCGTATAGGGCTGCAGGACGTAGCTGCGAATCTGCGAGCCCCATTCGTTCGCGCGGCGCTCGCCACGCAGCGCGTCGAGCTTCGCTTCGCGTTCATCGATTTCGCGCTGGACGAGCTGCGACCGTAACATCGTCATCGCGACCTCACGATTTTGAATCTGCGAACGTTCTTGCTGCGATGCGACGATCGTCATCGTCGGAAGATGCGTGATGCGAATCGCGGACTCGGTCTTATTGACGTACTGGCCGCCGGCACCGCCGGCTTTGTACGTCTCGACTTTGAGATCTTCGGGCTTGATATCGATCGCGATCTTTTCATCCGAAGCGATTTCCGGCACGATGTCCACCGACGCGAACGACGTCTGCCGGCGATGCTGTTGGTCGAAGGGCGAAATGCGCACCAGACGATGCACGCCACGTTCGCTTTCGAGCATGCCGTACGCATTTTTTCCGCGCACAAAAAACGACACCGATTTGAGCCCGGCTTCTTCCGCCGGCGACTCCTCGGTGACCGTCGTCGAAAAGCCCTTGCGTTCGGCCCAACGCAGGTACATGCGCGCCAGCATCTGCGTCCAATCGGCGGCATCGACGCCGCCCGCGCCCGAGAAGATCGAGACGAGCGCACCGTGATCGTCGTACTCGCGATCGAAATTTGCCGCCATCTCCAAGCGCGAAATCCGGTCGCCGGCCGATGCCAGCAGGGCGTCGATCTCGGCATCGGCGCCTGCTTCGTCGCCGAGCACATCGACGGTTTCACGCGCCTCGCCCAGCTGCTTAGCGACGCCCGCGATTTCGGCGACCTCCTCGCGCAGATCGGCAAGCTGCTTCATCGCTCTCTGCGCGGCGACGGCGTCGTCCCAAAAATTTGCAGCGCGCGTCCGTTCGTCGAGTTCAGCTATCGCGCGACCTTTGCGGTCGTAGTCAAAGCCGCACCCGAAGCGACGCGAGGCGTTCCTCGAGGCGGGCGATGAGGGTCAGATGCGAGTCGCTCACGCGCACTCATTCTCGTCGCCGGGAGCCAGGCCCGCCCGGCGCGCACCGAGCGGCTGTTTTTCACCGAAAAAACGCATGAGAGCGCGCTTTCAAGCGACGGCGACGCGCAAAGCGTGCGCATCGTCACCGCCATGTCCAGGCGCACGTTCGGTTGAAGTTGGCCCAAAATGCTGATCCGCGAGCAACATCGTCAGCTTCTATGCAAGGCGCACGGCTCGGAGCGTACATGTATGCTGATCGTCAATGGTAAAGTAGAAGGTGAGCGCGGGAAGGTTTTCTGATTGCCCATGCGCATAATGCCGAACTCCGTTCGCATCGGCGACGCAATCATCAGCAGTCCGCGCGATTAACCAATTGACGGCGACGAGAAGAGCCTCGAGATGACGTGGATTAAGATCGAGCTGACGCCAAGAAGCATCGAACTGAGCGCCGTGCTTTACTTCTCGGGGGGGACGGTCCACCCATACCTCCGATTCAGTCGCTCGCCCTCCGCGATATCTTCGGGCGTCGACGGACGATCGACGAGCAATGCGGTCTCGTACGGAATATCCTCGCCATGAGCCGCATGTTTCCAGCCGGCAAATTGGTGCGAATGTTCAGAAGTATCGGATGCGTTAACGCCTTGAAATGATAGAATGACTTCGTCGAGGAGAGCAACTTCTTTTCCGGAAAGCGCAGCAATCTCGGGTTCCTGCACTGGCGTGAGTCGCCGTTGCACGTTTCCGAAGTAATCGCGAATCAACTCCACCGCGCGACCGTCTCTAATCAGCCGATCCCGGACCGGTAAAAATTCGCGCGGAGCCGGCCCATGCACGAGTTTTTGGTATCGGGCGCCCGACATCGGATGGCCAAAGCGACGGTAGGCCGAAAAATCTGCGAAAAACAAAAGCTTATTGAGTTTCGTCGCTCCATAGAACGGATCACTATCGGAACGCCGGGCGATTAGCAAAATCATCTCCCGGAACTTCGCCTCGTCAAGGGCCATTTATCACCATCCCAGAAAAAGTCTACCCACTCATTGTGCCACCATTGTGTCATTGGTTCTACGGCTAGCGCCGATGGCGGTCGCGGCGCACAAGGCGACCTATCGGCGCCCACGCTCGTCCAGCCTCAAAGGCTCGAAGCGCGCGTCGCAACGTGTGGTCCCCTTCCCAGACTTCCGACCCCCAGCCGGCGGCTCACGCTATAGCGCGAGCGCGCCCTACGCCGTCACGCCGCCGTGACAACGTTTAAACTTCTTTCCCGAACCGCACGGACATAGTTCGTTGCGCCCGGTCTTCGCCTCTGATCTGGCGGGTTTACGCGGTTCGTCGTCGCCGAGATTGGTATGGAGTTGCCGGTTTTGCGGCGAGCCGGGAACCGGCCCGAGCAAACTCTGCGCGTAGCTGGGATCGAGGCGCGCGTTACCGATGGGCTCGGCGACGGCCGGCACGGCATCCGAGCTGCGCGGCGGCGGTGCGAGCGAGCCACCCGGCAGCGGCTCGAAAGCGGCCAGCCCGTCGTGCGCGCCGTTGCCCTGACCGTTGAAACCGTCGCTGCCCGTCTGCAGCGATACCAGCGGACCACCTTCGACCCCAACGGCGCCCTGGTGGCCCGGGTCGTTGGGATCGCTCGCTTCGACGACGACACGGAACACGGCTTTGATCGCTTCGTCCCCGATATTGTTTTTGAGATCTTCGAAGATTTCGTACGCTTCTTTTTCGTACTCCACCCGCGGGTCTTTCTGCCCGTAGCCGCGCAGCCCGATGCCGGTCTTGAGTGCATCCATCACGTAGAGATGGTCGACCCATAGCCGGTCGATGATGGGCAGCATGATGTACTGCGACTCGATCACCCGCATGATCTCGGGCGTCAGTTCCGCTTCCTTACGGTCGTACGCGGCGAGCGAAAGTTCGAGCAGCCGGGCCTTCATGCCCACGCGGTCCAGCTTCTCGAGATCGCCGACCGCGATGCTCTCGCGGATCGGAAAAACCAGCTCGAGTTCGCTCAGAATTTCGGCCAAATCCCATTCGGAGGGATGCACGTTTTCAGGTGCGTTGCCATCGACGGCCTGCGCGGCTTTCTCTTCGAGCGTTTGAAGCATGAAGTCGCGTAGCGATTCACCATGGAGCACCTTGCGGCGCTCGGCGTAGACCACTTCGCGCTGCTTGTTCATCACGTCGTCGTATTCAAGAACGCTTTTGCGGATCTCGTAATTGTGGTTTTCGACTTTGCTCTGCGCGCGTTCGAAGGACTTCGTGATCAGCTTCGCCTCGATGGGCGTTTCGTCGGTAAACCCGACCATGCTCATGATGCCCTGGATGCGCTCGGCACCGAAAAGCCGCATCACCTCGTCCTCGAGCGAGACGTAAAAGCGCGTCGAGCCGGGATCGCCTTGGCGGCCCGCGCGACCGCGCAGCTGGTTATCGATGCGGCGCGATTCGTGGCGCTCGGTGCCGATGATGTGCAGGCCGCCCATGCTCGGAACGCCTTCGCCGAGCTTGATGTCGACGCCGCGGCCCGCCATGTTGGTCGCGATGACGACGTTGCCCGGCTGCCCCGCATCTTTGATGATCTCGGCTTCGCGCTCGTGATACTTGGCGTTGAGCACGTCGCAGGCGACGCCCCGCCCGCGCAGGATCGTCGCGAGCCGCTCGCTCTTATCGATCGAGCGCGTGCCCACGAGGACCGGCCGGCCCTTCTCGTGCTCGTGGACGATCTCATCGACGACCGCTTCGAATTTCGCGTTTTCACTCTTGTAGACGATGTCGCCGCGATCTTCGCGCGCGATGCTTTGATTGGTCGGGATCACGACGACGTCGAGCGAGTAGATGTCGCGAAATTCGCGCTCTTCGGTTTTCGCGGTACCCGTCATGCCGGCGAGCTTTTTATAGAGGCGAAAGTAATTCTGGAAGGTGATCGTCGCGAGGGTCTGATCTTCGCTGCGAACGTTGAGCTTCTCTTTGGCTTCGATCGCCTGATGGATGCCGTCGCTGTAGCGGCGACCGTACATCAGGCGGCCGGTGAACTCATCGACGATGACGACTTCGCCATCCTTGACGATGTACTGCTGCTCCGAATGAAAGATGTGCCAGGCCTTGAGCGCCGCGTTGAGCTGGTGCGTCAGTTCGAGATTACGCTGATCGTAGAGGTTGGAGATGCCGAGCATCTTCTCGACCTTCGCGACGCCTTTTTCCGTGATCGGCACCGCGTGCGCTTTTTCGTCGATCGTGAAATCTTCGTCTTTGACCAAGCGGGGAATCAGCTGCGCGAACTTGGCATAGAGTTCCGTCGCGTCTTGGCCTTGACCGCTGATGATCAGCGGCGTACGTGCCTCGTCGATGAGGATCGAGTCGACTTCATCGACAATTGCGAAGAAGAGTTCGCGCTGAACCATGTCGGCGAGCTGCCACGCCATGTTGTCGCGCAAATAGTCGAAGCCGACTTCGTTGTTCGTGACGTAGGTGATGTCGGCGTTGTACGCCTCGCGCCGCTGCGCGGGCTCGAGATCGTGTTGGATGACGCCAACCGAAAGTCCCAGAAAATTGTAGAGCGGTGCCATCCACTCGGCATCGCGCCGCGCCAGATAATCGTTGACGGTTACCAGGTGAACGCCGCGGCCGAGCAGCGCATTGGCATAGACGGCCAGCGTCGCGACCAGCGTCTTGCCCTCGCCCGTCTTCATCTCGGCGACCTTGCCTTCGTGAAGCACTTGGCCGCCCATGATCTGGACGTCGAAGTGGCGCATCTGGAGAATCCGCTTCCCGGCCTCGCGGCAGACCGCGGATGTTTCGGGTAGCATCTCGTCGAGCAGCGCCCGGCGTGCCTCGGGGTTTTCGACCGCCGCGAGCCGCGCCCGGAATTCTGCCGTCTTGCCTTGGAGCGCCTCGTCGGAAAGGGCCGAGATTTCGGATTCGAGCGCGTTCGTCGCGACGACGGTACGCCGTAGCTTGACGATCTCGCGTTCGTTGCCGTCGAAGAGGGTCTTCAGGAAGGCCATAGATGTCAGAACCGTTCGCGCTCGGGCGAAGTTCCGCATGCCGGACCCGGCGCTCGGCCGCCGTTACGTCGGAAGCACGATCGAAAAGGTACTTCCTTCGTTTTCCACCGAGCGAAGTTCGAGCGTCCCGCCGTGAACCTCGACGATCTTGGCGGCGATGTAGAGTCCGACGCCGGAGCCGGCGATTCCGCGCGAGCGGGCGTTGGTCGCGCGACCGAATCGCGAGAACACGCGTTCGAGTTCGGCCGCCGGAATGCCGATGCCGCGGTCGATAACCGATAGCCGAACGCTCCCGCTCTCCCGCTCGACCTTCAGCAAGATTTCGCCGCTCGAATATTTGAGCGCGTTGCCGACGACGTTATCGACGACGTGCCGCAGACGGCTTCGATCGAACGATACGAGCACGGGCTCCGGCGGTGCGTCGATGACGACACGAGAGCCTTCGCCGTCGAGCGGCATGGCGACCGCCGTTACGAACGCCGTCAGGTCCTCCGTCTCGCGTTTGAGCGAGAAGCCGGCGCTCTGCGTCGCGGCGAGTGCGAGCGCGTCGTCGCTCAGTTTGGCGAGCCGTCGCGTCTGCTCGACGATCGTCTGCGCGCTATGGCGCACGGCCGGGTCGTCGGAATCGATCAATAGCTCGGAAACCCCTGAGATGACGGTCAACGGCCCCTTGAAGTCGTGGGCGAACATCGCCATGAGGTCGTCCTTGAACGCGTTGCTCTCGGCCAGCGCCCGGGCGGCGCCCGTCGCCTGCTCGTACAGCTCGACGTTACGGAACGCGAGGGCGGCGAGGGTTACGAGCGTTTCGATCAGCCGCAACTCCGGTTTTTCAAACGCCCGCGTACGAGCGAAAACGATCAAGCCTCGTTCGCCGTCCGAATGCTCTGCAGAGCTCATCGCGATCGGGCTGACGACCGTCGCAGCATCCCCCCCGAGCGCCCGAGCCAATGCTTCGCGCGCGGCAGTCACATCCAGCGGCACGCTGACCGGCGTGCGCCTGCCGTTCGCGCTCACGCAATCGACCAATTCGAAACGATCGTCGCGGCGCACGTACGCGCTCGCCGTCTCCGCGAGCACGAGCCGAATCCCTAGACGGCACAACGACGTTGCGAGCGGCGCGCGTTCGGTGAAGGCCAGAATCGTCCGGGCCGCTTCCGTCAGCGCCGCGCCTTCGGCGGCGTAACGGCGCAATCGTTCGAACGCGCGCGCGTTCGCGAAGGCGAGCGCTACGTGCACGGCCAGCGTGCGCAGATACTTTACGTCTTCGTCGCCAAGCGGAGCCCGGCCGTCCTCGAGCACGACGATAGCGGATAGGTGGCCTTCGGTATCGATCGCCACCAAGTCATCGCTGCCGCGCCGCACTACGCCGCGCACGCGCAACGCTTCACTATCGAAGGCGTGCCAAGCGACGGCCGTACGTTCGCCGACGGCGTCGCTCGCGACGACCGCGCGGAACGTCGCATCGCGAACTTCGTAGGCGACGCACGGCCGCTTGAAATCGCGAGCCAGGCTACGCGCCACGATGGCGAGCACGTCGTGCGCTTCGCGCGCATCGCGCAAGGCGAGCATCGTTCGTGCGAGGTTTTCCGAGCGCCGCAGCCGATCGCCGGCGTTCGCTTCCTCGCTCACGACGCGGGGATGCGCAGCTTCAAAGGATGCACGATCGCGCGGGCCGGGACGCGCGCCATCAACTGCCCGACCGTTACGAACGCGTAGCCCGCCGCACGAAAATGAGCCACGATCGCCGGCAGCGCTTGAACGGTATTGAGGCGACCGCTATGCAGCAGCACGATATCGGGTGCCGTCGCGTTGTCGCGCATGTGCTCGTCGAGAGTTGCGGGAGAAACCGAACGCCAATCGCCTGGATCGTCGTTCCATAAGACGACGTGGTAGCCGGCGCGTTGCGCCGCGACGACGGTGGACTCCGTGAAGCGCCCGTGCGGCGGACGCATTATCGTGCGGATCGCGGGATCGCGAACGTAGCGTTCGAGGGTCCGCGCGCCGTCGGCAAGTTCCCGCGTTACCTGCCGCGCGGACAGCGTATCGAACCCGTACGGATGGGTTTGCGTGTGGTTGGCGATCTCGTGGCCTTCGGCCGCGATACGCTTGGCGAGCGCCGGATAGAGATCGGTATCGTGCCCGATCAAGAAAAACGTCGCCGGCACGTGGAGTTCGGCCAGGGTGTCGAGTAAGAGCGGCGTTTCGATCGGATACGGCCCGTCGTCGAAGGTCAGCGCCATGAGCTTGGGATTCCGCGTGCGATCGGTCGGCGGTCGATCGTGAAAGAAGCGGTCCACGCGCGCGCCGACGCTCGGCGAGAGCATCAGATGGGCGTCGGTCGTACGAACGACGACGGCCGGGATGACGGGCTTCGTCGCTAGATGGACGGCCCCGAGGGTAAAGACGACGAGCGTGGCCACGGCGAGCGCGCCGCCGCTGCGCACCTTCACCGTCAAGGAGAAATTGGCGTTTGCCGGGCGTCGCGGCCGACGATGACGGTCACGATGTTTGCGAGTACCGCGCCGGATGCAGTCGCTTCGACCGGCGCCGAACTCTCGGGCGCGACGGTGGCGGATTTGAGGGCGAGAGCCGTGCGCACGCGCTCGGCGGCGAGCGGCGACGCCGCACCGGCGGCATGAATTTCCGTGGAGTCGTAACTAAAGGTCGGCGCGTTGCTGACGCGATCGACGATGAAGCCCTGTTTGCGCAGCGTCGCGGCGACCCGCGCGCCGTACCCCCTGAGGCCGGACCCGTTCATGACGGTGACGTGGATGGTCGCGGGCTCGACGGCCGCGAGCGCTCGCGCGCTCGGCGCGGTCGCGGGCACCAGTGGCGTCAGGAACAATTCCTTTACATAGGCGGTTTTGCGGAGGTCGTCGGCGACGAGCACGTTGCCGCAGCAAGCGAGATCTTTATCGGCGACGAAGGGTATTTGTCGCGTGTCGAGCTTCTTGAGATCGACGTGTTGGAACGCCCAGGCGAGGCTCAATATCTCGCGTTGCGAAAGATCGGTATAGACGTTCTTGCGCACGACGTCGATGAGCGCGTTGATGTGCAGCAGATCGTTGAACTTATCGTTACGAAGTTTCGCGATGGCGAGTTTAATGACTTGATCTTGCCGCCTGATGCGACACGGATCGCTGCACGCATCGTGCCGGAAGCGCGCGTACGATACGGCCTGCTCGCCCGACATGTGGTACTTCTTGCCGCCGATGAAGTGGATGTGCAGATGCCCCCACGTGTCGTCGTAATTCATCGTCTCATCGGGCGTTACGTCGATGCCGCCGATCGCGTCGATGAGCTCTTTGGTCGCATTGATGCGCAGCGTAACGTACCGGTCGAACTTCGGGACCCCGAGAAATTGGGCGACGACGCGCTCCGCAGAGTGCGCGGCCATCGCGGTATTTCCGGAAAAGCCGCTATAGGCCGCGTTGATCTTATCTTCGCGACCGCTCGGCATGACGACGTCCATGTCACGCGGCACGGAGAGCAGCGAGATTGAGCCGTTCGGATTCTGTTGCGTCGGCAGATCCAGTGCGACGGCCTTGATCGTATCGGCACGCGCGTTGCTCGACGTCTCTTGATCTTTCGAATCGTAATCGTAATCGATGCCGAGCAGCAGCAGCGCCAGGCGATCTTTATGGAAGTGCTCTTGCGGCGACTCGACGACCGGAAAACCGTAGCCCGCCATGACCTCCATGGCGCTGCGGCGCTGAACGATCGCTTGCGTCGTTATCGCGCCCGCCAAGACGCCGACGATCAAGCCGACGACGATGAGGACGCGCGAGAAAATCTGCACCGGCCCGCTAAACTCCGACGAGTCGCGAGCTCAGCTCGCCGTAGAAATCGAACGCCGTCGCTCCGCGCAACGTGACGTCCACGAAATCGCCCGGGCGTACCTCACCGGTAAAGAAGACGCCGCCGTCGACCCCGGGCGCTTCGCCCATCGAGCGCCCGGCCCAGACGTCGCTCGTACCGAGCGCCCCGCGCAACGGATCGCTCCGGCGCAATAGGCGCCGTTCTTCGACGAGCACGCGCTCCACGCGCCCGACGCGCTTGGCGCGCGCACGCTCCGACGCCAAGCGTTGTGCGTCGCGCAAACGCAAGAGCCGCGCGCGTTGCACGGGCGCCGGTACGGGAGATGCGAGCGCCGCCGCGGGCGTTCCATCCTCGCGGCTGTAGGTGAAGAATCCGACGCGATCGAGTTCCGCGCGCCCGATCCACTCTTCGAGATACGCGACGTGCTCCTCGGTTTCGCCCGGGAAGCCCACGATGAATGTCGAGCGCATCGTAACGCCCGGCACGCGAGCGCGAAATTCTTCGACGATCTCGAGATAACGCTCGCCGCTAGAGGGTCGCAGCATCGCCCGCAACATCTCCGGGTGCGCGTGCTGCAGCGGCATATCCATGTACTTGCAAACTTTCGGCAACGACGCCATCGCGTCGATGAGTTCGTCGTCGATGGTCGCGGGATAGAGATACAGCAGGCGAATCCATGCGATGCCCGCGACGTCGCTGAGCTCGCGGAGCAACTGCGCGAGTCCGCCGCGCCGCTCCCCGCGGTCGCGGCCATACATCGACGTATCTTGCGCGATCAGGATCAGTTCCTTGGCCCCGCCGCGAGCCAGCGCCCGGGCTTCCATGAGGATCGACTCGCGACTACGCGAGCGAAACTTACCGCGCAGTTGGGGGATGATGCAGAACGTGCACGGGTGATCGCAGCCCTCGGCGACCTTCAGATATGCGGTCGCACGCGGCGTCGTAACGAGCCGCGGCAAGAAATCGTGTTCCGGCTCGAGCTCGAGCCCCAAACGTACCGGCCCGAGGCCCGCCTTTGCTTCCTCGAGCACATCGACGATCGACGCGTACGCGCCCGTCCCGACGACGCCGTCGATCTCCGGAATCAGCGAGCGAAGTTCCTCGCCGAAGCGCTGCGAGAGGCATCCCGCGACGATCAACTGCTGCCCGGGCTTCTTCTCATGCGCGTGTTGCAGGATCGTGTCGGTCGATTCCGCCTTGGCGGCATCGATGAACGCGCACGTGTTGATCACGACCGCGTCGGCCTCCACGGCATCGCGAACGAGCTGCCAGCCGGCTTGGCCGAGCTTACCGATCATCACTTCGGAATCGACCAGATTTTTCGCGCAACCCAAAGAAACGAAGGCCACGCGGTTCGTTAAAGGTGACAAGACCCGCTCTGGTTCGCCAGCCCCGGCGGCCTCTCCTCAGACGTACGTGTTCCGCTCGATCCCCGCGAAGGCCGAACGCTTGGGCGCGGGCGCCTCGAGGGTGGCGGCAGTCGCGTCGTCCGCGGCCGCTCCGGCAGAATCGCCGAGCACGCGCCGGGCTTCGGCGCGTTGCCGATACGCAGCGGCGCCTGAGGGCTGGAGCGCGATCGCATCGCTGAAGTCACTTTGCGCGGCTTCTGCATCACCCCGATGCAGGCGAACGAGCCCGCGCGCGAAGGCAGGTTCGTAAAAGCGCGGGTCCGCAATGCGGGCTCGATCGAAGTCGCGTTCCGCAGCCGCCTCGTCCTTCGTTTCGTAGGCGAGCGCTCCGCGGCTGTAGAGGGCGCGCGCGTTCTGCGGGTCGAGCGCGATCGCGGCGCTCAAGTCGCTTTTCGTCCCCGCGATATCGCCGAGCTCGCGGCGCACGCTCGCGCGGGCCAGATACGCTTCGAGGAACGACGTGCCGAGCTCCCGGCGCAGCGCGATGGCCCGCGATTCGTCGGCGTCCGCCTCGGCGTACCGGTGCAGCGACGCGAGCGCATTTCCTCTGCCCAGATATGCCGCCGGCTCGCGCGGCGCCAAGCGGATCGCCGCATCGAAATCGCTCTTCGCGTCCGCGAAATCGCCGAGGCGGACGCGGAGATTGCCGCGATCGACGTAGGCCGCGAAATCGCTCGCGTTCGCGCGAAGCGCGAGCGTGAACTCGCGCAGCGCACTCGGGAGATCGCCGTGTTTCTCGAGATCGATCCCGAGCAGAACGTGCTGTGGGACGTCGATCGGCTGCTGTGCGAACGCGCTTTGCGCGTCGGCGACGATAACCAGCGCAAAGCCGAGACCGGCAGCTGCCGCAAGCCGCCGGAGTTGCCGTCGTAACGGGCGACGCATCTACCGGTAGTTCGAGAACTGCAAGGGCACGTCGATGTCGAGCGCCTTGAGCAGTGCCTGGGCCTTCTGAAGATCGTCTTTGCTCTTGCCGGAGACGCGAACTTGCTCGTCCTGATATTGGGTGGTGACTTTGAGTTTGGCGGCTTTGATGGCCTCGATCACCGTCTTGGACTTGTCTTTTGCGATGCCGCTCTTGAGCGTGACGACCTGACGGACCGCATTGCCTGCGGCCGGCTCCACCTTGCCGAAGTCGAACGTCTTGAGCGAGATGCCGCGTTTGTTGGCACGGCTCTGCAGGACGTCGACGATGTTGCGAAGTTTGAGCTCGTCGTCGGTTGTAATCGTAATGTCTTTATCGGTGTTGTCGATCGTCGTCTTCGAATTTTTGAAGTCAAACCGGCCGTCTATCTCTTTGCGCGTCTGGTTGAGCGCGTTGTCGAGCTCCTGCGCGTCGATCTTCGACACGACGTCGAACGAAAAGTCGGCCATTATTGCTCCGATAACGTTAAGGTGCGCTCGACGACCGCACCGGTATTGCCCATCTTGCCGAGTTCCTTGCCGTTTACCGTGAGCTCGACGCCGCCCGCGTTCCCCGCCCGCACGTCGGCATTTTTTCCATGAAACGCTTTCGAGGTTCCGGCTTTGACGATGCCTTCGAGCTGCGACGCGCCGTCGATCTTTACCGACATCCAAGAATCTTGCGTCACGCGAACGTGCAGCGTTCGCTTCAAGGCCGGCTTCGCTTCCGGTTTCGGCGTGACGGCGATCGCGGCACTTGGCACGGGCGAGGCAATCCCGACGACCGCAACGGCCGTAGCGCCCCCGGCGTGCTCGAACTCGAGATATTTGAAGCCGACGAAAGCGACCAGCAATGCGGCCACGGCGCCCGCAATCCAGAGCCATGGCGACGGCCCGCGCCGCGAACGCAGCGGCGACACGGCCGACGGCTCGTGCCCCTTGTGCGCCGTCTCGGCGAGCGACCCTTGAAAATGAGCGACGGCTCGTTCGGGATCGAGCGCGAGGAAGCGTGCATAGGTCCGAATGAAACCGCGCACGTAGACGGGTGCCGCGAAGGTCGGATCTGCGTCTTCGATACTCTGCAGATACACCGAACGAATGTGAATCTGATCGGAAACATCCGACAGCGAGAGATGGCGCGCTTCGCGTGCAGCACGAAACTCATCTCCGAGTCCTGGCATAGCACTTTGTGTTTGCGCCGCCGATGGGTTATCCTCTGGTGCGCAATGTCCATAACTTCCGAAGCGAACGCCACACGGACCCGCGTCGTCGCGGCCATGAGCGGCGGCGTCGACTCGGCCGTCGCCGCGGGTCTCCTCGCCGAACGCGGATTCGACGTGGTCGGCGTGACGATGAAAATGTACGCACCGACGAGGCCCGCGGCGGCCAAGTCGTGCTGCGGCGCCCAAGATTTCGACGACGCGCGGGCTGCGGCAGCCGTGCTCGGTATTCCGCACTACGTCCTCGATTTCGAAGAAGCGTTTCGGACCAGCGTCGTCGCGGAGTTCGTGTCGGACTATCGCAACGGCCGCACGCCCAACCCGTGCGTCTCGTGCAATAACTTCGTCAAACTCGGAACCTTGCGCACGTTCGCCGAACGCATCGGCGCCCGCTACGTCGCGACGGGCCACTACGCGCGACTCCGCCACGACCGGGGCGGCGCTCACCTCTACGCGGGAGACGGCGTTAAAGATCAGTCCTACGCTTTGGCCCAGTTGTCGCCCGAGCAACTCGCGATGCTGCTGCTTCCGCTCGGCGACCTTTCCAAAGGTCGGACGCGAGAGCAGGCGGTGCGGTTCGGACTCTCGGTGGCAGAGAAGCCGGATTCACAAGACATTTGCTTCGTCGAAGGCGGCGACTACCGCGACCTCCTCGCGCGCGCCGGCGGCGCCGCACCCGAGGTCGCGGGCGAGGTCGTTACGACCGCGGGCGAGCTCGTCGGCACGCACGCGGGCGTGGCGCAGTTTACCGTCGGGCAACGCCGCGGGCTGCCGGCCAACCACGATAACGACGGGCCGCGTTACGTCACGCGGATCGATTCGCGCACGAACACGATCGTCATCGGGCGCGAGGACGAACTGGGCGCGTACGCCCTCGTGGCGGATCGAACGAACCTGATCCGCCCCGAACGTTTCGCCCGCGGTCCGCTGCGCGTGCGTGCCATGACGCGCTATCGCGCGCCGCTCGCCTACGCGCTCGCCTCGATCGACGCACGAGGCGACCTGCATCTACGCTTCGAGGAAGCGGAGCGCGCGATCGCACCCGGACAACTCGTCGCGCTCTACGATATCACCACGGACGAAGTCCTCGCCGCCGCCACGATTCGCGAAGCTCGTTAACGGGGACCGCCTCAACTGCGCTGCTCCGGCGAGCATGGCCAGGCACGACGATGTGCAGAAATTTTGCGGCTGTTGGACGTTGTCGCCTGAGTACGAACGCACCGCTCGATCGTCCCTGCTCCGCCCGAGCGACGCGTTACTTCAAACGCGGAACGCCTTTGCCCCATGTTGCCGGAGGCGCGAGCGTCGCGCTGAAAGGCGGCGTCGTCAAATCGCGTGCGTCTGATGAGAAGATCGCATCGCCTTGGGCGACCAGATACTGGGCGGTACGTGCGGCGAGCGATTGAATCGTCAGGCCGGGGTTAGCCGAACCTTGCGTCGGCATCATGCTCCCGTCACACACGAAGAGGTTCGGGATATCGTGACTACGCCCGAACTTATCGACGACGGAACTCGCGGGATCGTCGCCCATGCGCGCTCCGCCGACGAGATGCGCGTAGCGCGCCTCCTGAATCACTTCGCTCGCGCCGGCCGCCGCCATGATTTCCATCGTCTTATTCTTCGCCGTTTCGATCAGTTTTTTATCGTTGCCGTGCAGATTGAAGCTCACGTGCGCGACGGGAATCCCGAAGCGGTCTTTCTCCCCATCGGCGAGCGTCACGCGATTGTCGGCCCACGGTAAAATCTCGCCGAGCACCCCGAAGGCCGCCCAATGATTGTAGTCCATCATCTCCCGACGCAGACCCCAGCCCCACGCTTTCTTGGCGGCCATCATCTGTTTGCCAAACGCGATCGGCAACGGTCCGACCGTCTGGATCGCAAACCCCCGCGCAAAATCGTTACGCGGATCCGTTTCGTAGAACTCTTCCGTGAGCGCATGCGCGGGCGGCGCCTTGTACATCCGCACGAGTTCGTCGAAGCGGCCCAGAACGACGTTGCCCGCTTGCGACATCAGATAGCGTCCGACGGCGCCGCTCGAATTCGCCAACCCGTCTTCGTAACCGGCACAGGCGGAATTGAGCAGTAAGCGCGGCGTCTCGATCGCGTAGCCTGCAACGATGACCGCTTTCGCTCGCTGGAAGTGCGCTTTGCCGGCGTCGTCGTAATAGTGAACGCCCGTGACGCGTCCGCCCGGTCCGAGTTCGATGCGCGACGCCATCGAGCGATCGCGAATCTCCGCGCCGTTCGCGAGCGCATCGGGCACGTGGGTCACGAGCGTACTTGCTTTGGCGCCGACCTTGCAGCCTTGAATGCAGAAGCCGCGATAGATGCAGTGCGGCCGATCGCCGTGTGAGCCCGATAGAATCGCGACGGGACCGCCGATGCTCACGGGAATATCGAGCGCGCTGCAACCGGCGATCAACGCGTTGCCCACGCCGCCCATCGGGTGCGGTCCGTACGGGTAGCCGTGCGGGTGCCCCCACGGGTAGTACGCCGGACCGGCGACCGGCATCTCGAGTTCGAGCTGTTCGTAATACGGGCGAATCTCGTCGTAGCCGATCGGCCAATCGACGCCGACGCCGTCGCGCGTATGGATTGCGAAATCCGAGGGATGCAATCGTGGCGTAAAGGCAGCCCAGTGCACGGAGCCGCCGCCGACACCTTTGCCGCTGTTGTTCGCACCGAGCGCGAGCGGATCGCTGCCGCCGGTGACGCGCGGGTCTTCCCAGTACAGCTGGTGCGAGCCGGCTTCGTCGCTGACCCAATCGCGTTCGGTATCCCAAAACGGCCCGGCCTCGAGACCGACCACCTTGAAGCCGGCGCGTGCTAACCGCTGCAGCAGCACGCCGCCCGCCGAACCGACGCCGACGACGACGTAGTCGACATCTTCGCTTTCGCGGTAACGCTGCATCGGTACGTCGATGTGCTGCAGCGGACCCAGTGCATGATGCGCATCGCTCATACGCGCGCATTCTTTGCGGCATGCGAGCGGTGCTGTTCGGATTCCGTGTGAAACTCGTGCACGTTTTCGACTTCGCAGGAGCGCGCGGCTTGCGGTGCCGACCAGGCGTAGCGTCGTTCGCGCACTTCCCAGGGTTCGGGTTCGCCGCGTTCGAGGCGGGTGTAAGCGCGCGGGTACGCCGGACCGCCAAAACCGATTTCGTCCCACGCCCACGGATGCGCGTAATACGCGTCGACGGCATCGGAGACGAGCAGCTGCCAGAAGCGATGCACCGACATCTGCTTCCAAATTTCTTGCGCCGCGCGCGGCTGTCCATCGTGGATGCGTTGCAAGACCGTCTCTCGGGCGGCAAAGGCGAGCTCGACGAAGGCAACGTCTCCCTCGACGCGGGCTTCTTCGTCGATCGCTCGCAAACCGAGTTCGTACGCCTTCCGATCGGGCGGCATGTCCGCGAAGCGATATCCGACGGTCGTATCGATGGCGAGCCGGCGATCGACCGCATTGAGGATCGGGATGCGGCGCGCGGGCGTGCGGTCGCTTTGCGGTATGACGTGCTCGAAGACGAACGACCAGAAACGCGCTGCCTCTGCATCGAAATACTCGATGGACGGCACGACCGCGACGCGCTCCAAGACCACGTCGCGCGTCCGTGCGTCCCAATACTCCTGCTGCGCGAGGGTGCTGAAGCCCGCGTAGTAACCGGGCTGGTCGCGCGGCGTCAACACCTCGCCCGTGACCGGATCGGTCGGGCGATCCGCTTGTGAATTGCTATCGCTCATGTCTCGCTCCGGCGAAGTTGACTCGCGAGCAGACCGAGGCTCCCGGCCGCGCCGAAGAGCAGCGGCGCGAAGATGGGCGGTCCATACATGATGTTGTACGGAAGATGCTTCGTGCCGCCGGGGCGCCGCAGAATGCCGCGCGCGTGATAATAAAACCCGATTACCGAAACCGCGATGGCCGTCGCCGACAGCGCCGGAACGGCGGTTTTCGCAAGCTTGGGATTTTGGGTTGCCGCGATACTCGCCATTGCGAGCAGCGGTGCGAGAACGACCGGAAGCCACTGCGAAGCGTACCGGAAATTGTTCTTGTAATGTGAGTACCAGGCTTCCGAACCGCTCAAAATTGCACTCAGTGCCGTCGCAACGAGCATATGCTGCTGAAAGCGGCCTTCCCGAATGTCTTGCTCGAGCGAGAGCAGCGCGTCGTTCCCCGCGCTCTTGGTTGCCGCTTCCGGAGCGCCGGTCGAATCTTCTCGCCGCAAGAACGACGCGATGAGACCGAGATAGGCCGCACTTCCAAAGAGCAGAGGTGCGAAGACCGGCGGCCCCATGACGATGTTCGTGATCGGCAAATGCCAGCCGCCGGGCTTGCGTGCGATGCCGCGTACGTGAAAGTAGAAGCCGACCAGCGCATCCGCGAGCGTCACGGCGGAGGTCACGCGTAAGACGGTGCGCGCGGCCGGCCCGCTGAAAAATCCCCAAACGCCCGCTCCAAAAAGAGCGCCGCTCAAGATCACCGGCGTGTACATGATCCGCTGGCTATAACTGCCGCGATAGTGTTCGTACGATACTTCGAGTCCGCTCATCAGGCTAGCACCGCCGGCGAGTAAGGCGAGGCTTCGCTGAAAGCGGCCTTCCCGAATGTGGTTTTGCACGATCTCGAGTTCGTGCGACACAGCTCCATCGTCGGGTTGAGACACACGCACTCTCTTTCGGGAAATCGACCAGGCGGACGACCGCACAGACTGTCTTTTCCGAAAATCCGGGAAAGTAACATGGTATTACTATAGGATGGACTCGCTCGCATGAATGCACCACGTTTGCTGCTTCGCACGGAGCACTATACCGAAGGCGTCGTCGTCGATGACGCCGGGACGATCTTCTTTTCGATGACGAGCGTCGGCACGATTTCGCGTTTCGAGCCGGGCTCCGGTTCGGCAACCGTTTGGGCGCACGTGCCCGCTGCCAACGGCCATGCGATCGGCGCGGACGGCACGCACGTCGTCATGTCGAGCGTCGGCGCGCTCGTGGGGCTCGATGCGAACGGACGCGCCACGAAGGTCTTTGCAACGCGCGTCGACGGCCGCTGGCTCACGTATCCCAACGACGTCGCGCTCGATCCACAGCGCGGCGGCTTCTATGTTACGGACTCCGGCTACAAGACGACGCCGGCGACGATGCCACCCGATCCGCAAGGGCGCTTGTATCGCGTCGAGCCGGACGCCGCGGTGCGGCAAGTCGCGGACGGCATCGCGTATTCGAACGGGATCGCCCTTTCGCCCGATGGGCGCCGGCTCTACGTCGGCGAGAGCGTCGGCGGGCGTATCTGGTCGTATGCCGCGCTCGAGGACGGAACGCTGGGAGAGCGCACCTTGCTCGCGCAAACGCCCACCGTATCGGGCAAGACGACGGTCCCCGACGGTATCACCGTCGGAGCCGATGGGCGCCTCTACGTCGCGCACTATGGTGCGTGCGAGGTGCTCGTGTACGAAGCGGATGGCACGCTCGCCCGGCGTCTCGCAGCCGGCAACACCACGACGAGCCACGTTGCCTTCGCGCCGGGCGGCCGTACGCTCTACGTTTCGGGCGGTATCGACGACGAGTCCGGCCCCGGCGCCATTTTCGCAATCGATCTTTAGAAGAAGAAAGGACGGACGCACGTGAAGATTCCCGTCGATCGAATCGCCGTGTCGGCTTACGAGATTCCGACGGACCGTCAGCCGGAGTCCGACGGAACGGCCGTGTGGAACGCGACGACGCTCGTTCTCGTCGAGATCGACGCGGGCGGGCGGCGCGGAACCGGCTGGACGTACGAGAGCGCGGCGGCCGCCAAGCTCATCGAAGAACAGCTCGGCGACATCGTGCGCGGCGAGAACGCGCTCGATACGCGCGCGATCTGGACCAAGATGACGGGCAAAGTTCGCAATACTGGCCGCAGCGGCTTGGCGTCGTATGCGATCGCCGCAGTCGACATCGCGTTATGGGATTTGCGGGCGCGCCTCTACGATATCGCCCTCTGCGACCTCATGGGGCTCGTGCGCGAAGCGATTCCGATTTACGGTAGCGGCGGCTTCACATCGTACGACATCCCGACGCTGCAGGAGCAGCTCGCCGGCTGGGCTCGCGCCGGCCTGCAAGCCGTCAAGATGAAGGTCGGCCGCGATCACGCGGCCGATCCCGCTCGCGTCGCCGCGGCGCGCGCGGCGATCGGACCCGATTGTCGCCTCTTCGTCGATGGCAACGGCGGCTACGACGTCGCCGCGGCGATTGCGATCGCCGGGCGCTTCGCCGACTCGGGCGTCACCTGGTTCGAGCAGCCCGTCGATCACAACGATCTCGCCGGTACGCGCCGCGTGCGCGAGCACGCGCCCGCAGGCATGGCGATCAGTTCGGGTGAGTACATTACCGACACGTGCCGAGCCGCCCACGTCGCGGACGTCGTCGACGTGCTGCAGGCCGATGCGAGCCGCTGCGGCGGCTATACCGGTTTCCTCGCGATCGACGGATACTGCGACGTGACCCGCAAGCCGCTTTCGAGCCACTGCGGACCGATGTTGCACCTCCACGTTGCCGCCGCGTCGCTGCGGCTGCGGCACATGGAGTACTTCCACGATCACGTGCGGATCGAAAAGATGCTCTTCGACGGTTTCATCGAGCCGGTCGACGGCCTGTTGCGGCCCGATCGAAGCCGCCCGGGACACGGCTTCGATTTCCGCCACGCCGACGCGCAGCAATATGAGCTGTAAGTCGCAGCGTTAGCCTGGCGGCCGCCGCCCGGGACGCGGCGGTGCGCCGATGATTTTTGCTAGCGCATCACGGCTACGTTTGACGACGGCGTGAAGGTCGCCGTCGTAGAGCGAATCCGGGACGTCCTTGGAAAAAATTTCGAGAACGAGCGGGCCTTCGTAGCCGCTCTCCCGCACGCCGTCCAGAAACGGCCGGAAGTCGAGCGAACCGTCGCCGACGGCGAGCCGATCGAGAAACGAACGCGGCCGGCGATAGTCCGATACTTGCGCGAGAAAGATCTTGCCCGCGCAGCGTGCCAGCCTCGCTTGCAGATTGTGTTGGCCCGCAAGGTTCCAGACGTCCGCACAAATTCCGAGCGCATCGCTGCCGACGGCTTCGACGACGTCGCGCGCGTCCTCGAGATTCCACGCGAACGAGTCTTCGTTCATCGCCAGCGGATGAAGTGGTTCGAGCGCGAGCCGGACGCCGAGATCGGCAGCGCGGCGGGCGAGATCGCGATACACGGCGACGGTGATATCGAATGCCGTCGCAACGTCGCCACCCGCGGCGATTCCGGTATTGAGCACGAAGACGGTGCCCGGTAGTAGCGGCCCGAGCGTGTCGAGCGTTTTGAAGATCGCAGCGCGCCGAGCGTCGAGCGCGGCGGGCTCGCGCTTGAGGTGGGTCGGGAAGAGGGCGTGCACGTCGGCTTGAAACGAGGAGACGTCCAAACCTTGGGCTCGGACCGACGCGATCTGCTCCCGCCGCTTTCCGAGATCGGTGTCGAGTTTGAACTCCCAGACTTCGATCGCCTCGGCGCCGAGCGTCGCGTAACGTCGTACGTCTTCGTCGAACGACCACGGCCAAGTCGTAACTTCGCTGATTCCAAATCCCCACATCGCTTAGCACCCTACCTTCGTCGCACGACGTTTCGCCTTAATAGTAACATGGTACTACTATTGCAACGCGCCACGGCACGCGTAAGATCGCGTGCCGATGCGGTGACGTGCGAGGGTGGATGGCATGGCAGCGACCGTCAGCGATTTTCTTTTTACGCGCTTGAGCGAATGGGGCATCGAGCGCATATACGGCTACCCGGGCGACGGCATCAATGGTTTGATGGGAGCTTTTAATCGGACGAAGGGCCGGATGCGGCTCGTGCAAGTGCGCCACGAAGAACAAGCGGCGTTCATGGCCACCGCCCATGCGAAATTTACCGGGGAAGTGGGTGTGTGCATGGCGACCTCGGGCCCCGGCGCCATCCACATGCTCAACGGACTCTACGATGCCAAAGGCGACCACATGCCCGTCGTCGCTATCGTCGGCCAAGCCGCCACGAGCGCCATCGGTGCGAATTACCAGCAAGAAGTCGATCTCAACGTTCTCTTTAAAGATGTCGCGAGCGCATATTGCACGACCGTTTCGAGTCCGCTCGCAATCCGCCACGCGGTCGACCGCGCGCTGCGCATCGCGAAAGCGGAGCGGGCCGTCACCTGCATCATCATTCCGAAAGACATTCAAGAGTTGCCTGCGGTAGAAAAGCTGCCGCGCAAGGCGAACATGTCCCATAGCGGCGTCGGTTACCGCGCGCCGCGTATCGTCCCGCACGATAGCGACTTGCAGCGGGCTGCCGCCGTTCTCAATGCGGGTCAACGGGTCGCGATGCTCGTCGGCGCGGGTTCGGCAAATGCCGCAGCGGAAGTCATCGCCGTCGCCGACCTTCTGCAGGCGGGCTGCGCGAAAGCGCTGCTCGGCAAAGCGGTGTTGCCCGACGATCTGCCGTGGGTGACCGGCGATATCGGGCTGCTCGGCACGCGGCCCAGTTCCGACATGATGGACGAGTGCGACACGCTTTTCATGATCGGGTCGACGTTTCCGTACGATCAGTTTCTGCCCAAAGAAGGGCAAGCGCGCGGCGTGCAAATCGATATCGAGGGCGGCAACCTCGCGCTACGCTACGCGATGGAAGTCAACCTGGCCGGCGACGCGGGCGATACGCTTCGGGCGCTCCTGCCGCTGCTAAAACAGAAAACGGATTCGTCTTGGCGCGAGACGATCGCCAAGAATCGCTCCCAGTGGGCCGACGTCAACGCGAGCCGGGCCGCTATCGACGGTGAAAGCGGCCAGCTCAATCCCGAAGTTCTCTTTACGGAACTCTCGCCGCGCTTGCCGGATCGCTGCATTCTCTCCGGCGACGCCGGAACCGCGACCAACTGGCTCGCCCGGCACCTGCACATGCGCGAAGGCATGAAATTTTCGCTTTCGGGCAGCCTCGCGACGATGGGGCCTGCCGTGCCCTACGCGATCGCCGCGAAATTTGCTTTCCCCGATCGCGTCGCGATCGCGCTGACCGGCGACGGTGCGATGCAGATGAACGGGCTCAACGAAATGATCACGATCCAAAAGTATTGGAAGACTTGGAGCGACCCGCGGCTCGTTATTCTAGTGTTGAACAACCGCGATCTCAATCAGGTCACGTGGGAGATGCGCATCGAATCCGGCGATACGAAATTCGACGCCTCGCAAGACCTGCCCGATTTTCCGTATGCGAAATATGCGGAGATGCTCGGCTTCGTCGGCGTGCGCGTCGACAAGCGCGAGGATGTCGGCGCCGCTTGGGACCGCGTCCTATCGGCCGATCGGCCCGCACTGCTCGAAGCCTGGGTCGATCCGAACATCTCGATCATTCCGCCGCACATCAGTTTCGAACAAGCGAAGAACCTCACGTCGGCGCTGATCAAGGGCGATCCGAATGAACTCGGGATCATGCTCGATTCCGCGAAAACGGTCTTGGCCGGTATGATTCCGGGCCATAAGGGCAGCGAGGGAGAACGCTAGAAGGCGCGGGTCCGGACCGATGCCGCAGCTTTACGGGCGGACGTACACACGCGCCGAGCTAGCCGCGCACGTCGGGCGCTTCGACGCGCTTGCCGGCATCGCGCCGCGCGAACGCGACGGCGGGCGCGGACGCGGCGTTCGCGAACTCGCCGTGCGCACCGGCAGCGGGTTTTCGTTCGTGTCGGTGGTCGATCGCGCGCTCGACGTCGCCCTGGCATCCTACAACGACACGCCCCTGTGCTGGAACTCGTGTAGCGAGATTGCGGCGCCGGCCTTTTACGAGCCGGAGGGCGAGGGCTTCTTACGCACGTTCGTGGGCGGCCTATTTACGACGTGCGGGCTTGGAAATTTCGGTCCGGCGGGCAGCGACGCATGGGGAACCTTCGGTTTGCACGGCCGCATCGACGCCACACCTGCCGAGGACGTTCGGAGCCAAACGCTTTGGCTCGACGAACGAACTTGCGTTCTCGAGATCGCCGCAACGATGCGCGAGACGCGCGTCTTCGGCGAAAATTTCCGGCTCGAGCGCCGCTTACGCGCGTACGTCGGCGCAAACAAGCTCGAGCTTCACGACGAAGTAACCAACGACGCCGGATCGCGCCGGCCGCACATGATTCTCTATCACTGCAACGGCGGGTTTCCGATCCTCGACGAACGCGCGCGACTCTACGTCTCGCACGCGAGCGTGAAACCGCGCGACGCCGAAGCGGCCCGGGGCCTCGCCCTATGGGATCGCGGCGGCGCCCCGCAGTCCGGCTTCAAAGAACAAGTTTTCATCCACGAACCGGTCGCGTGCAGCGATGGCCGGGCCGCTGCCGTTCTGTGGAATCCCACGCTACGCGCGGGCCGCGGCCTCGGTCTCGCGGTTCGCTTCGATCCGCTGCAGTTACCCGGATTCTTCACGTGGCGCATGCTCGCGCATGGAACGTATGTCATGGGCATGGAGCCGGCGAACTGTCCGACGATCGAAGGCCGAATCGAAGCGGGGCGGCGCGGCACCCTGCCGTTTCTCGAAGCCGGCGAAGCGCGGAGGTACGACTTGGAATTCGAAGTCCTGGAAAACGCCGACGAGCTGGCCGGAATCCTCGCCGGGATGCCCGAGATGCGCGCGTGACGTTCGCGCCGTTACCGCCTGGAGGAACCGCGCAATCCGGGGCGATGCACGAAATGTGGGTCGTTTTCTTTTGGACGGGCATCGCGGTAGCGATCGTCGTTTACGGCTTGATCGCGTGGTGCGTGATCCGCTACCGCAGACGTCCGGCCGACCGCGAATTTCCGCCGCAGTTCCGGCGCAACGACCGGATGGAGATCCTCTACACCGCCATACCGATTCTCATGGTGATCGGCTTGTTCTTCATTTCGAATGCAGCCGAACGGCACATCGAAACGATCGCGCGGCACCAGCAAGTCGTCGTGAACGTCACGGGCTTTCGCTGGTCGTGGCGTTTCGAATACCCGCAACGCGGGGTCAGCGTGATCGGAGCACTCGATCGGCCGCCCGAATTCGTCTTGCCGATCGACGAAACGGCGCGTCTCAACGTGACGTCGGTCGACGTCGACCATTCGTTTTGGGTGCCGGCGTTTCTCTTCAAGCGCGATGCGATTCCCGGTCTACAGAATGTCTTCGACTGGACTCCGAACAAAATCGGGACGTATCGGGGCGAATGTGGCGAGTTTTGCGGCGTGGATCACGCGCTCATGTCGTTTTCGGTAAAGGTCGTAACGCGCGCCGATTTCGAGCGGTGGGTACGCGCGCGCCGCACTCTCGCCCTCGGCGGTCAGGCGGCTCGGCGATGAGCGCCACGGCGGCTCGCGCGGCTTCCTCGCGACGCCTCGTCCACGCGGGCTTGCTCTCGTGGCTGGCAACGACCGATCACAAAAAGATCGGCATCATGTATTTTGGCTCGACGCTCGCGTATTTTCTGATCGCGGGCTCGCTCGCGCTCGTGATCCGGGCGCAGCTGGCGGTGGCCAATTTGCATCTCGTGAGCGCGCATGCGTACAATGCGATTTTCACGTTGCACGGCACGGCGATGATCTTTCTGTTCGTCGTGCCGTTCGCGTTCGGCCTCGCGAACTATCTCGTGCCGCTGCAAATCGGGGCGCCCGATATGGCGTTTCCGCGTTTGAACGCCTTTTCGTTTTGGCTCTTCTTGTTCGGCGGAATCATCGTCTTTGCGGGCTCGCTGACGGTTTCCGGCGCAGCCGCGTCCGGCTGGACCGCCTACGCGCCGCTTTCGACTCTCAAGGTCGGCTTCGGAGCGGGGCAAGATCTATGGATCATCGGCGTCCTGCTCGTGAGCACGTCGTCGATCCTTACGGCAGTAAACTTTCTTACCACCGTCTTCATCTACCGGACCCCCGGCATGACGATGTGGCGCATCCCGATCTTTTCGTGGGAGATCGTCGCCACGTCGCTCTTGATCCTCATGGCCTTTCCGATGCTCACCGCCGTGCTCATCATGTTGCTGGTGGACCGGCACCTCGGCGGACACTTCTTCGATCCCAATCTCGGCGGCAGCGCGATCCTGTACCAGCACCTGTTCTGGTTTTTCGGTCATCCCGAAGTGTACGTAATGATCTTGCCATACTTCGGCGTCGTTACGGAAATCATCGCGGTCTTTTCGCGCAAGCCGGTGTTCGGATACACGGGCCTGGTGCTCGCGACTTTCGCGATCGCCGGGCTCTCCATGGGCGTCTGGGCGCATCACATGTTCACGACCGGTGCGACCGTGGATCCGTTCTTCTCCGCCGTCTCGTTTTTGATCGCGGTGCCGACCGGAGTCAAATTCTTCAATTGGATCGGCACGATGTGGGGCGGACAATTGACCTTTCCGACCCCGATGCTCTTCGCGCTCGGGTTTTTGGTGAATTTCCTGGTGGGCGGCATCACGGGCGTGATGATCGCTTCGCCTCCAATCGATTTCCAAGCCCGCGACAGCTACTTTCTGGTCGCACATTTCCACTACGTCATCGGGGGCGGCAGCCTCTTTGCGATCTTCGCGGCGATCTATTTTTGGTTTCCAAAAGTATTCGGATACATGCTGAGCGACCGCCTCGGTAAGTGGTCGTTTTGGCTGGTTTTCATCGGTTTCAACCTCACGTTTTTCCCGATGCACTTCTTGGGCGTGATGGGCATGGTACGACGCATCTATACCTATCCCGATCTGCCGGGCTGGTCCGTGCTCAACGCGGTGGCGACCTTCGGCGCAGCCGTGCAGGGCGTCGGCGTCCTCACATTCGTGGCGAACGTCTTCGTTTCGACGTGGCGGCGCGTTCCGGCCGGAGACAATCCGTGGGACGGATACAGCCTGGAGTGGGCCACGACTTCGCCGCCGCCCGAGCTGAATTTCGATAAGATTCCGCCGGTACGTTCCGAACGCCCGGCCTTCGATCTCAATCATCCCGAAGTGGCCAAGGTGACGGCCCGATGAAAATCGGCGTCCGGCTTTTCCTTTCGTCGATGACCTTCAGCATCGTCATCGCAACGATCTACGGTATCACGACGCACGATATCGTCGGGATCGTTTTCCTGGGCGGCATGGCGCTGGCGCTCGTCATCGTTGCGCTCTTCATTGTCGTCGCCGAACGTGAAGCGAACCTGGCGGGGGACGACGACGACAAGTCGCCCGCCGACGTTGCCGGCGAAGAACTCGGCGTCTTCACGCTCGAGAGTTACTGGCCGATTCTCGCTGCGGCCGGGGCCGCGCTGCTCTTGCTCGGCGTCGTCTTCGTGCCCGGGGTCTCGTTCGGACTCGTGCTCGTGGGCGCGGCCTTGATCGCATGGACGGCGCGCTTTCTCGTTCGTGAGAGCACGTGAAAGCGTTTCAGGCGAGCGGTTCGCAACGCCTCGACGGACCGCGACCGTCGAAAGAACTGGCGTTACGCACGCACCCGCTCGTCTTCGGTATCGTGCTTTTTCTCGCGTCGGACCTAATGATCTTCGGGGGATTCATCGCTGCGTATTTCAATTTACGCAGCCTCGCCGACGTTTGGCCGCCGCCCGGCGTCGCGCTCGATGCAACCTCGGCCGCGGTCGGAACCGCGATGCTCGCGGTATCGAGCGGGACGATGCTGCTCGCCACGCATTTCCTCGCGCGCAACAAGTTTACGATCTCGCGTCTGTGGCTCGGCGTGTCGATTCTCTTGGGGACGGCGTTCGTTTTCGTGTCGTATCACGACTGGCTCGCGAGGCCCTTTCGCATCGATACGAACGCGTACGGCTCGCTGTTCTACATCATGACCGGATTCCACGTCTGTCACGTTTCCGCGGGCGTGCTGCTGATGATCATGCTCTTCGGGAACATGCAGAAGGCAGCGTTCCAGCGCGACCGGCGCGCCGGCGCCGAGGCGATCGGGTTCTTCTGGCACTTCGTGTTCTTGATCTGGCTCCTCATCTGGGGTTCCATTTATGTCGTCCGCTAACAGCGCGGTTCCAAGGAGAGACGGGTGAAAGCAAAAGAAGCGATCGTTGCCGGACTGCTCGCGATCACGATCCTCGCGAGCATCGGATTCGCATACGTGTATGCCACGAGCGCGCAAACGCAGGTCTCTGCCGCGCTGCTGTGCATCGCGCTTGGAACGCTCGCTGCGGCCATGGTCGTTTGGGAGCACGAGCTGATGCCGCGGCGAGAATCGATCGAAGAACGCGGTTCGCTGCCGTCGGGCGCCGATGTGGACGAGACCGCCGCCCAAACGCTGTTGTTCGGGGCGGACGAAGTCGTCGGACGCCGGCCTTGGCTCGTAAAACTTTTGGCGGGCGCTGCCGGTGCGGTCGGTCTCGCCACGCTCTTCCCGCTACGCTCGTTCGCCCCGACGTTCGCATCGGTCGACGCTCTCGCGCACACGTCGTGGCGCAAGGGTTCGCGGCTCGTGCGTGAGGACGGGACGATCGTGCGCGCAAGCGATCTCGCGGTGAACTCAGTCGTCACCGTTTTTCCCGAAGGCTACGTCGGTCCGCAGTTTGCAAATGCCATGGCGAACGACGCGACGGTGCTCGTGCGCGTGCCGGCCGAGGAGCTGCGCTTGCCGGCGGACCGCGCGGCCTGGGGGCCAAGCGGGTTGCTCGCATTTTCGAAAGTCTGCACGCACGCAGGCTGTCCCGTCGGGCTCTATCGCGCGGCCGCGCGCGAGCTCTTCTGCCCCTGCCACCAGTCGACGTTCGACGTGCTCACGGGCGGCACGCGCACCTTCGGACCGGCCGCACGCGCGCTGCCGCAACTCCCGCTGACCATCGCAAAGGACGGCACGCTGGAAGCACTCGGCGATTTTCCGGAGCCGATCGGCCCGGGATATTGGGAGCGCGGATGATCGTCAAACGCGCCATCACCTTTCTCGATGACCGCTTGGGCTCGTCGGCGTTCGTCAAGGCCGCGCTCGACAAGGTCTTTCCCGATCACTGGGCCTTCATGCTCGGCGAGATTTGCCTGTACGCGTTCGTTGCGCTGCTGCTCACCGGAACGTACCTGGCGTTTCTCTTCAACGACTCCAACGCTCCGACGATCTATCACGGCCCGTACGCCTCGCTCGTGGGTCGCTCCGTTCCGGCCTCCTTCGCATCGGTGCTCGACATCTCGTTCTCGACCAAACTCGGCTTGTTGATCCGGCAGATGCATCACTGGGCAGCGCTCGTTTTTATCGGCTCGATTCTCTTTCACATGATGCGCATTTTTTTCACCGGCGTATTCCGCAAACCGCGCGAGATGAATTGGGCGATCGGCATAACGTTGCTGCTGCTCGCGATGGGCGAAGGCTTTTGCGGCTATTCGCTGCCGGGCGATCTGCTCTCGGGAGCCGGCTTGCGGATCGCGTACTCGGTCGCGCAGTCGATTCCGGTAATCGGAACCTGGTTTGCGTTCATGTTTTTCGGCGGCACCTTTCCCGCCGACGCGACGACACCGCGACTGTTCGTCTTGCACGTATGGATCTTGCCGCTCGTGATCTCCGGTGCGATCGCGCTTCACCTCGGCATGATCTGGCGCCAGCATCACACGCAGTTTGCGGGACCCCGACGCACCGAAGAAAACGTCGTCGGTTCCGCGCTATGGCCGCGCTACACGATGAAGTCGCTCGCCTTGAGCAGCGCAACCTTCGCGGTGCTCGCACTGCTCGGCGGGTTTTTCACGATCAACCCCGTTTGGGTGTACGGTCCCTACGACGGTTGGACGATCGCCTCGCCCGCGCAGCCCGACTGGTACGTCGCCTGGCTCGATGGTGCGCTGCGCTTGGGGCCAGCGCTGGCCGTGAAAATTTTTGGCCACACCATCCCGCCCACGTTCTGGTCGGGCATTCTGATGCCGGGGGTGCTCTTCGCCGGTTTGTACGCGTGGCCGTTCATCGAACGCGCGATAACCGGCGACGACCGCGAACACAACATCGCCGATATGCCCTACGAAAAACCGTGGCGGCTGGGTGCCGGAGTCGCCGTCTTTACGTTCGTCAGCGCGATCGGCTTCGCCGGCAGCGACGACATTCAAGCGAAGATCCTGCACATCAACGTGGAGAACTTGATGATCTTCTATCGCGTTCTGGCCGTCGCCGCTCCGCCGCTCTTCGGTGCGATCGCCGTGGCGATCGGCTTCGAATTACGGGCCCGCTTCGAAACCCGAGCGGGGCACGAACACGTTCGGCGGGCACTCATTCGTCGCAACGCCGATGGAGGCTTCGATGAAGAACGCTCGGCCGAGCCGGCCTAAAGGCCCGATGCGACTGCCGATTCTCGCGACGATGATAACGGCCGTTGCGCTCGCGGCGTGGCCGGCGCCCGCGCGCGCCGCCGACGACACTCACTGGCTGACGCCCTCACGCCGTGCCGTCGATAAAGGCACGTTCTTCGAAGCCGGTCTTCCGGCGCACGAAAGCGGCGCCGCACCCGCGCGCTCGTCGCTCGTGCGTGCAGGCGCCGTCCTCTACGGCGTGCACTGCTCGACGTGTCATGGCGCGGATTTGCAGGGCACGCCGGGCGTGCCGACGTTGCTGCGCTCCGGCGGAGCGGCGGTCGATTTTTACCTAACGACGGGCCGCATGCCGCTCGCATTACGTACGCGCGTCCAGGCGTTTCACGTCCCGTCGCTCTTCGATGCACGTCAAACGGTGGCGCTCGAAGCCTACGTGGATGCGCACGCGCAGCAGCACACGCCGATACCGAACGTTCGCGTGGCTGCATCGAAGCTGCAGCAGGGCCGCCGGATATTCGAAAACGATTGCCAGGCCTGTCACGGTGCGGCGGCACAAGGCGCGACCGCCGGCAGAGGATGGATCGCGCTGCCGCTGGACGCGGCGACGCCGACGCAGATCGGAGAAGCGATCCGCATCGGGCCGGGCGTGATGCCGCGCTTCACGCAAGCGCAATTATCCGGCGAGGAGGTCGACGCCGTCGCGACCTACGTGCGCTATCTCGCCGGAAATTCGCAGAGCTACGGCGGAGCCGTCATGCAGTATCTCGGGCCAATTTCCGAGGGTGCCGTCAGCGCGATCGTCGGCGTCGGCTTCTTATTCTGGGTGATTTACTTTACCGGCACGAAAGCGGATGGCCGTCGCCTAAACGAACTCGACTAATCAGACTCGCCCGCCTCGCCGCGCGGCGTTGCCGAGTCCAGCGAATTTTCCAGGATGGCGCCGGTCTTCGCGTCGACGCCGATCTCGCGGATTCCCGAACGTGTTTTGATGTCGAAGCTGTAGCGCAGCCCGCTGCCGCCGTTTTCGCGTTCGAGTTCCGCCGCAGCGATCGTTCCCGGGGCGGTATGGAGCGCGATGGCTCGTGCTTGGGCCATCGAGACCTTCGCTTGAGCGGCGAATTCTTGGCCGGGATACGCGGCGGCGACGGCTGCGGTGACGAGCAGCGAAGCGCCCAGCGCGACGGTACCCAGAAGTGATTTGTTCATGTGTCGAACTCCAATTTGGTGGTTGAGGTGTGATGACTCAACGATAGCCTCCCAACCTGAATGCCCGATGAACGATCGTAACGTTGTCGGCCAACGTCCGGGCGCGGGTAACGCGCGCCTGGCTGCTACTTCGTTTCGAGGGCGTCCGCCCGTGCGTCGAGCCGATCGCCCAGGCGGCGTTCGTGCCCCGCCCATTCGTAACCGACGATCATGAAGGCGACGAACATGACGAGCGTTCCGCCGATCCACATGATCTCACCCGCCGCCTGCTGATCGGCCAGGCCCGCCGCGGCGTAGTGCGGGTAGAGCACATGCCGGGCGCTGTTGATAGTAAAACCCAGCATGCCTTCGGCCGGCATCGCTACGAAGAGGTAGAGCAGCCGCAACGGAAACGCGAGCGCGCCGTGCGACCACGGCGTCGGACCGATCGCGATCACGGGAAACCAAAAGAGCAGCGCGGTGCCGATGTAGATCGCGTGCTCGAGCACGTGCACCGGCTCGTACTCGAGTGCCGCCTCGAAAAATCCGGTGTAGTGCAGCAGCCAAAGGGACAGCATGAACGCAGACCACGTCAACACCGGAAACGCGAGCACGCCGCCGAGCGGACTCTTCAAAAATTCGACGATCCGCCGCGCGATCCGACTCGGTGCGACGCCGAGCACGAGCAGCAACGGCGCCCCGAGCAGGAGCAACGGCGCCGTCACGTCGGTCAAGATGAGGTGCTGCACCATGTGCGGCGCAAAGCTCGCGTCACCCGCAGCATCGAGCGGCGATTCGATCGCGAGAACCCCGGCCACGATAGCGCCGGCGAACCACACCGTTCTCACGCGCGGCCACGGCCGTTGCCGCAACGAGCGAAAGCGGGAAACGCCGCTCAAATACGCAGCCAGTGCGACGGTAGCGACGCCGACGACCGCCGGGTCGAAGCGCCAATTCGCCAGCAACGCGCTCATCGCGCGACGTGCCGCCAAACACGCTGCTCGGAACGGGACATGCCCCGATGGTTCCCGCGTTGTAGTGAGGTCACACGGCAAGCGCGCCTCTGGTTGAACCGTTTAGTAATACGGTATTACTATCTCACGATGATCTCGGACGCACTTCTCGACCCACTCGGAGATCGCACGGAGCGATGAAGCCGCACGTCGTTATCCTGGGAGGGGGGTTCGCCGGGCTCGCTACCGCGCGCGCGCTCGAACGCCGGCGCGACCTCGCCGTTACCGTAGTCGCCCGGGACAATTACTCGCTTTTCACGCCGATGCTTCCCGAAGTCGCCAGTGGAGCCGTCGAACCGCGGCACATCGCGCAGCCCCTGCGCGTCGCGCTACGCTCGTCGACGTTCGAACTTGGGGAAGTGACCGGCGTCGATTTCGAACGCAAAGTCGTGCATGTCGGTGAAACCACAACCCACGGGACGCGCCAAGTCGCATACGATGCGCTCGTGATCGCGCTCGGGGCGACGACGTCGACACATCACATTCCCGGTGCGGACGATCACACGTATCCGCTAAAGACGCTCGAAGACGCGACGCACCTGCGGCGCGCTATCGTCGGGATGCTCGAGTTCGCGGCTCCGTCGAACGATCCCGAGGAGCGGCGCGAAGCGCTGACGTTCGTCGTCGTCGGCGGCGGATTCACGGGCGTCGAAGCGGCCGGTGAATTACGCGGATACGTACGGCGCATCTTGCGTTATTATCCCGGGATCGCAAAAGATGACGTACGCGTCGTGCTCGTCGCGGGCTCGGACGATCTGCTCCATCAATTGCCTAAACGTTTTGGAAAGCGCGCTACGAAGATGCTCCGCGCGCGAGGTATCGACGTCGTTCTGGGCGACCAGGTCGCTTCCGTCGACTCGGGCGGCCTTACGCTCAAATCCGGTAAGCGGTACGCGTCGCGAACGATTGTTTGGAGCGCCGGCGTGCGCCCGGTTCCGCTCCTCGAATCGCTCGACATACCAAAATCCGAACACCACGCGATCGCCGTCGGTCCCGATTTTTCCGTACCGCAGCGAAAAAACGTTTGGGCGTTGGGCGACTGTGCTGCAATTCCCAAACCCGGCGGCGGTTCGTATCCGCAGACCGCGCAAGATGCCGTGCGCGAAGGATCGCTGCTGGCACGAAATATCCGGGCGGCCTTACGCGGCCACAAACAGCGCGCGTTCCGCTACAAGTCGCCGGGCATGATGGCCTCGCTCGGGGCCTGCCAGGGCCTCGCGGAACTCGGGCCTGGAATCATGATCGCCGGTTTCCCGGCGTGGCTCCTGTGGCGCGGCTACTATCTTTCGCGACTTCCGGGTTCCGGCCGCAAGGTGCGCGTCGCTCTGGACTGGTTCCTCAACTTGCCCTTTCCCGGAGATATTGCGAGTATCTAATGCACTTACAAGGAAAAGTAGCCATCGTCACCGGTTCGGCGACCGGCATCGGTCGCGCCATCGCGACGAAATTCGTCCACGACGGCGCGGCCGTCGCGGTAGACTACGTCGGCTCGAGCGAACGCGCGGACGCACTCGTGAGCGCGCTGGAGACCGTCGGCGGCGACGCCTTCGCGGTCGCCGCCGACGTTAGCGACGAGCGCCAAGTCGAGATGCTGGTCGCCGAAACGGTAAAGAAATTCGGCCGCCTCGACATTCTGGTCAACAATGCGGGCATCGAGCACGAGTATCCGTTTCTCGAGACGCCGCTCGAATATTGGAATAAGGTCATCGCGATCAATCTGACCGGTCCGTTTCTTTGCGCGCAGCAGGCAGCGAAGCAGATGGTCGCGCAAGGCGGCGGCGGCCGTATCATCAACATCTCGTCCGTTCACGAAGATCTGCCGATGCCGACGAACGCACCGTACTGCGCGACCAAGGGCGGGCTGCGCATGTTGATGCGAACGATCTGCATCGAACTCGCACCGCACGGGATTACCGTCAACAACGTCGCGCCGGGCGCGATCGATACGCCGATGGATGCCGGGCTCAAAGCGGATTCGCAAAAGCTGCGGACGCTGCTCGCGGAGATTCCGCTCGGGCGCATGGGCCGGCCGCAAGAGGTCGCCGAGATGTGCGCGTTCCTGGCTTCCGAGGCGGCCTCGTACTCGACCGGGGCGACCTTTTTCGTCGACGGCGGCATGATTCGTAACGCGGGCAAGCTGTAGTGCTCGCGGCGCAGCGCGCGCGCTCGGTGGGCACGGGCGACGTGGACGCCGTCTACACCATCGCCGATGACGACGTGGCCGCCGGCAGCACGCTCGGCGGGCCGAAGATTGCGCTCACCATCAAAGCGACCGGCGCGATCGAGAAAATCTATTCGATCGCTGCCGGTCAAGTGCTGCTCGGCAGCCTGTTGCTGCACCATTGGGACGCGCGTAGCGGCGTGCGCCTCGAGGCACTGCCCGGAAGCTTTTCATTCTACCCCGAGCGTCAAAAGCACGAATTCGTGCTCACGAACGGGGTAGCGGTCTGCGAAGAGATATTCGTTCTCAGCGCCGACCCCGCTGTCGATGCGCCGCCGGCTGCATACTATACGGTTCGCTTGCGTAACGGCGGCAGCGAGAAGGTATCGCTCGATAGCTACGCCTTTTGCCAGCTGCGCGGACACATGCCGCACGGGGTCGCCGTCGCGTACGACCGCGAACGCAACGCCTTCGTCGCGTGGAATCCAAAAGAGACGCCCGAACACGTGCGCATCGTCGCCCTCTCACGCCAGCCGACGAGCTACGAGGCAACGGCCGATCACGCCAAAGCGATCGGGCCGCGCGTGCCGGGAATGCTCTCGGGTTCGACGGGCGAGACGCTCGGCGATCCGCTCGGCATCTTCCACGTGCGCAGTGATCTGGGGCCCGGCGAGTCGTGTGGGTTCGCGGTGCGCTGTACGTTTGCGGTCGGCGGGCGGGCCGCTGCGGAACGAACGGACGATGCGTGTCCCGAGGCACCGGCCGCACTCGCGAGCACGCAAGCGTACTACGGGCAGATGCTCGGACGCGCCGTCGTCGTAACACCGAACCCCGATGTCAATCGCGGCGTCCTCTGGGCGAAGGCGAACATGCTGCGTACGATGCTGCACGCACCGACGGGCTGGGGCTTCGTCAACGACCCGACGCGTTCGAACAATTCCGTCGGCCGCGACACCGCATGGTTCGCGTTCGGAGCCGATTACTTGTGGCCGGAGTTCGCGCGCGAGTCGCTGCTCGCATACGTCCACAACCAAGAACCCTCCGGCATGATCGTCGAGTATTACGATATTCGCAACGGCAAGACGGCCGATTACGGGCTCAACATCAACGACAACACGCCGCTGCTCGTCCTGGCGCTCTGGCATCATTACAACGCCACGGGCGATCGCGAATTCCTCGAACGCGTCTTTCCATGCGCGGAGCGTGCGATGCGCTACGCGCTCACGCAACGTGACGAACGGGGTCTCGTGTGGTCGACATCGACTAAGACCTCGGACTGGGGTATCGTCGGCTGGCGCAACGTTATCGAGAACTATCGTCTCTCCGGCGCGACGACCGAGCTCAACTCGGAGTGCTACGGCGCGCTGCAAAATCTCGGCCAGATGGCGCGCATCCTCGGTAAGGACGACGTAGCGGCCGAAATCGCGAGCGAAGCCGAGGCACTGCGCGCTGCGATCAACACGCATCTGGCAAATTCGGAAAACGGTCTCTATTATCTGAACGTCGAGATCGACGGCACGCCGCGAACCGACGTTACGGGCGATCTGGTCTTTCCCGTGATGTTCGGCGTCGCCGACGAAGCGACAGCGCAGCGGGTCGTCGCGCGACTCAGCCGGCAAGACTTTTGGACGACCGCCGGCATACGCACCGTGCCACGCGACGCACCGGATTACGGACCGACGCATGGGTACGGCTTGCTCGGCGGCGTGTGGGTCGGCGTAACGTTTTGGTTCGCGTTTGCGGCGGCGCGTTTCAACACGACGTTCATGGCCGAAGCGCTCGCGAGTTTTCGACACTATTCTGCCGACCCGGGCAAGAACAACACGGTGCCGGGCCAGTTCTCCGAGTGGCTCCACGGCGAGACGCTCGTGAACCAGGGCATGATGCTTTCGCCGTGGTTGCCACCGCGCTATCTGTGGGCGGCGATCGAAGGCCCGGCCGGCCTCGATATTTCCGGCGGCGTGCCGCGCGTCTCACCGCGCTTGGCGCCGAATTGGAAATGGCTCGGCGTCCGGCACCTGCCGTACGCGGGCAAGTATTTGACGTGGTTCGTCGCGCGTACGCCGGAACTTCGGCTCTATACCGATTTCGCGTTCGATCGAGCGACGCCGCAGATTGCCTATGAAGTCGACGTCAGCGAGCGGGTGCACGTCGAAGGACACGCCGTTACGGCGATCGCCTTGCGGAAAAACGACGATTACGTCCTTTTCGTCGGCAATACCGTCGATCGCACGGTGAGCACGGCGGTCTCACTGAACGGCAGCATCGCCGGCTCCTACCGGATACGCCGCTTCGATAGCCTGGAAGGTGCATGGTCGGAAGGCGAGACTGTCGAGGGCGCTCGACTCGCCACCGGCGTTGCGCTCGAGATCGAGCGCAACGGCTTTTATCTTCTGGAACTCGAGCAGATCACGTGAGCCCCTGCAACGCTTGTAAACACGAACGCAGCTCGTCCATCGTTCTTGCACCCAGCGCCGACGTATAGTTCGACTCGATTTCGTCTATTACCGATAGCGTCTCGATCAACAGCTTCCGCCCGCGTTCGGTGAAGGTGAGAACACGAGCTCGCGCGTCGCGATCGTCGATGCCACGGATGATATATCCCATCGCCTCGAGCTCTTCGGCGAGCAAGCCCGCAGCTTGTTTCGTCATCTGGGCACGTTCCGCAACCTGCGTGATGGAGTTACCGGCGAGATCGAGGTGTGCCAAGAACGTGCTGTGGGCGAGCCGGACGTCGCCGTAGCCGCGACGGATGAGGCCCTCTTCGATCGAGCCGCTCAACGTCCGCGTCGTGCGCAGCAGCAGCTGTCGCAGATTGCGATCGCGGGCCGCGATGAGACGCTCTTGCGTAACGGCCTTGGATCGCCGGGGCGACGACTTCTTGGTTCGATTCGCATTCATCGAGGTGATGCTAACATTTTCGGCTCGACAGATCACCGCCCGTGCCAGGATTTGCAATAGATGGCTTGGTACAACGCTCGCTACGGAGGTTCGGTTATGAAGTTACCGGTTGCCTTGCTCGTTATGGTTTTTAGCGCTATCGGAGCACCTCACGCGGGTGCCGCCGCGCCGGTCCTCACGACGAACGAGTATTGCGCGGGCTCGCCGCTCACGATGGGCTCGCCGTTTTCCGGCGGCGGACGAATCGTCGATATCGCCGTTATAGCGAACGCTCACGACGCGGCCGTGGGTTGGACGTACGCGGGAAGTCTAGGCCGTCGCTTGATCCAAGCGAACTCGCATATGAGCCCGGCCGACCAAGCCGCGCTCAAAGTCAATGCGCGCGGCGCGGTTTCGAACCTACATCCGCGCCCCGTGAAGTTCCCGAGCGACCTGAGCGTGCGTCGCTGCCGCGCTGCCGAAATTGCACGTTATTAGACTGGCCGGGCGTTTACAACACTGACGCTGTCGTGCGTCGCGCCGGCGCCGATTCACCGCTCACGGGGCGTCGAGCCCTTCTCGATACGTCTCGCCGATACGTCAAAGAAGAAATCGGGGTGTTCGCGCACGTACCGATCGGCCAGTGGCAGACGGAATTCGATCATCCCCGAGGACGGGCTAAAGATGATAGACTTTCTGATGAGTTTCGTCCTAATCGAACCAATTGCCGACGATTGTACGCCGAGCGCTGCTGAGATTTGGCGTAGCCCGTGGGGACCTGGCCCGAGCTGAAAGGGGTTCGTCCTGGCAAAGCGTGACATTTTTGTCATCGTGCCATAAATGCCATACCGTGCCAAGTTCCCTAAGGCCTAAGCGTTCACTGTGCCGCGGTTGCCAGGGCCATCTGGGGACGAAGGTTCCAATACGTATCGCGCACGACGGGTGTAAAGCCGGCAGCGATCACCAACTCCTCGAGCTCTTTCCGCGTCGCTGCGTTGGTCGAACCCGCGAGCGTGACGACCCGTTCCTCGAGAATCGTGCCGCCCATATCGTCGCAGCCATAAAAAAGCGCCAGCTGGCCCATCTTGAGACCCGGCGTCAACCACGATGCCTGCAGATGCGGGAAATTGTCGAGATAGAGCCGCGCTATGGCGAGCACGCGGAGATAGTCGAGTCCCGTCGACTCACGACCCCGCAGCGGCGTGTTGAACGGCACGTAGTACCACGGGATGAACGCGGTAAAGCCGGCGGTCTCGTCTTGAAGCTTCCGCATCACGTCGAGATGCTCGATGCGCTCTTCCATCGTCTCGATCGAACCGAACATCATCGTCGCCGTCGTCGGCAAACCGAGTTGCTGGGCGTCGCGCATAATGCCGAGCCACTCATCGGGTTTGATCTTTCGGGCGCTGATCCGTTGCCGGACGCGCTCGACGAGAACTTCGGCGCCCGCACCGGGTAGCGATCGGAGGCCGGATGCCCGTAAACGCTCGAGCACGTCACGCGGGCTCATGCCTTCGACTTGCGCGAGCCCATTGATTTCCGAAACCGAGAGCGAATGAATGTCGACGTTCGGATACTCCGAGCGTACGCGACGGAACAGTCCTTCGAACCACTCGATGCGTAGATCGGGATTTACGCCGCCTTGAATCATGATTTGCGTCGCGCCCTGATCCGCCGCATACTTGACCCGCGAGAGCACCTCGTCATGCGACATGGTATAGCCTTCGCCATGCTTTTCGGGCCGAAAGAACGCGCAGAACGAGCAGTGGACGTTGCACACGTTGGTATAGTTGATCGTCGTATCGATGACGTAGGTGACGTCGCGCGTCGGATAGAGCGCGAAGCGCCGATGGTTCGCAGCCGCCCCGAGTTCGTGTAACGGTGCTTCTCGATAGAGACGCACGCCTTCATCGAAGCTCAAGCGGCCGCCGGTCGCAGCCTTGTCGAGCACATTAGCGATGGGCAACGATGGCCTCCGGTTCGACCGAGGGGATGCGCGTGATAGCACCGAGTTCGTACAGTTCGGCGACGTAGCGGGCGAGCCCGGCTCGCGCGCGCACGTCGAAATCGAAATTCAACGTGTCGTAATAGGCGGCGTAGTATCCCGCCGGGCGCGGATGGGTCGCCTGTGCTGCGGCGATCACGCGTTGCATGTTGGCGGCGCCCCAGCGCGCGGATGCAAGTAGCGCGCGCATCGCACGCTCGACGTCGCTGCCGTTATGCGCTAGCACGTCCCGGCGCACCGCCCAGACCGCAAAGACCATGTCGAGCCCGGTCCATTCGTGCCAGTTCGTACCGAGGTCGTGAACGTGCGCCGGCATAAAGGTCTGCTGGGCGTCGATCGCGCGATCGCCGATCAGCAGGGCCGGCTTGCCGCCGGCCGCGACCGCAAAGGGATCGGCGCTCTCGACGAAGTTCGCCGTAACGCCGTAACGTCGTTCGAGCAGCACGCGTAAGAGGTTGCGACCGCTGGCCGATTCCCCGGTTACGGCGATCGTCGCGCCGTTCAGTTCTCCCAGTGGTTGACGGCTGACGCACACGACCGACCAAACATCCTTGCGCGCACCGATGCACAGATCGGGCAGGAGCGCGAGCCGGTCGGCATGCTCGGCCCAATGAAACGCGCTGATCGGCGAGAGATCGAGGCGCCCGTCGAGCAGCATCGCGTTGAGCGTCGTGGGCACGTCCGAAACGAGCGGGCCGGGATAGCGCACGGCGCCTTCATCGAACGCCAAATAGATCGGCAGATCGTTCGTATAGACGATCCGGCCCGAGCGTAACACCTACGCGAGCACCGCTTCGCGCGCGGGCGTCCCGTCCTCGGGCTTCCAATCGTAGGGAAACTCGTCGTACGTCGAATTGCGACGGACGGCTTCGTAACCGGCCTCGGAAATCAAGCGGCGGAACTCGCGATCGTCGACGTATTGTCCGGACTGCGTGCCGGCGGCGTGATAGATGCGTTCTTCATCCGTGGAGCCGTGCGTGCCATCCATGTCGTCGGCGCCGAACTGGAGCGCGACTTGGCAAACCTTCAAACCTTGAATCATCCAATAGGCCTTGATGTGATCGAAGTTATCGAGCATCAGGCGCGCGGTCGCAAACATGCGGATGTCGTCGAGCCCCGTCGTCGGGCCGCAGCCACTGAGTTCGTTGCCGTCGGGATGGAACGCGAGCGGAATGAAAGCGTTGAAACCCGGCGAGCGTTGCTGCGATTCGCGCAGCATGATGAGATGCTCGGCGCGCTCCTCGAAAGTCTCGATCGTACCGTAGAGCATCGTCGCATTGGACGCAACGCCGTGGCGATGGGCGATCTCGTGGAGTTCGAGCCAATGCGCCGCATCGACCTTATTGGGGCAGACGATCTTACGAAAACGTTCGCTGAAGACTTCCGCGCCGCCACCGTTGATGTTATCGAGCCCGGCCGCACGCAGTTCCGCCATGAGGTCGTCGTACGAAAGCCGATGGCGACGTGCCATGTAGTCGAGTTCGGCCGCGGTAAAAAGCGAGAGCTGGACGTGCGGCAGCGCTTCTTTGAAGCGACGCATGAGCGGCAGCCAGTAGTCCAGCGACAGTTGCTTGGGGTCGTGCCCGCCGACGATATGGACTTGATTGAAATTCTGCCCCGTCTCGATCGCCTTGGCGAACACGTCGTCCGCGGGCATGCGCACGGTCCGCTCTTTTTCTTTGAGTTCATCGACGGCGAACGAACAGAATTTGCAATTCGCGTAGCAGACGTTCGTCGAATTGATGTAGCGGTTCAGAACGTAAAAGACTTTCTTGCCGCTTTTCCGCTCCTTGGCGGCTTGGGCGAGCCGGCCGAGCGTATGGAGATCGGGCGTGCTCAGCAACGCGACGCCGTCCTCGCGAGACAACGAGAGGCCTAGCGCGAGCTTCCGTTCGATTGCTGGTAATGCGGGATCGGTCACGAACGCCATAACGCTCCTAAGACTAAGAGAAGTTCGACAGCGTTACAATGACTTCGGCCCGTCGATCTGGGCTCACGATTGGCACGGAGGCGATGACTGCGAGCAAACGCAAGCGAACATCGTACTACAAGAGAGGACACTTGGGCAGCTTCAGGACACAACTCGCTCGTGGAAATCCATCGACAACGCAGTCCAAGTGTTTTCGGAACGCGTCTGAGGGACCGGCTCCTGTGCCTCCTTTCGGTCGTTTCGGAAACCCATATTCGAGGTGCAGCCACCGTTCTCAAAGCGACGCCGAGCGAAACAGCCAAAGCCGTTGCATCGCTCGAGCGTATCGGTGTCGTCGCATCGCGCCGCCAGATCGGCGCTCGGCTCGTGTCGCTGAACCCACGCTGGTATGCGGCTGCCGAACTACGCCCGCTTCTTTTACGGATGACCGAAGCCGACCCCGAACTGATCGAACACGTCGCGGCGAAGAGAACTCGACCGCGCTAAATCGGCAAGCCGCTTTGCCGACCAGTACGTCGACGCTATCGACCGCGCGTTTCACGCTTCGCGACTTAGTATGGAAAGATGCCGCGAGTCGCTGACTTCGTAGTAGCCGGTCAGCGCTGCGGCGGCGTTTTCAAATTCGATCGTCAGAGAAGTGGCGGCGACACCAGACGCCGCGAGCCACTCGCACGATCGTAGAGCTCCATAGCAATCGTTAAACTCGTCGTTGCCAAAAGGTAGCCGCCGATCACGTCCGTCGCGTAGTGTGCCCCGAGCGAAAGTCGCGACCAGCCGATTGCCAAAGTCCAGACGCCGGCCGCAAAGACGACGACGCCCTTGAAACCGCGGCTCAGAGCGGAGCGGCAAACGACGTAGGCGATAAAGCCGTACGCGGCCAGCGAGAGCGTCGCGTGACCGCTTGCGTACGAATACGACGTCTCGTGAATGCTATAGAAATAATCCGGTCGCGCGCGGCGGAAGATCGCTTTGAACCCGTCGCTGACGAGCCACACCGCCACGAGTTCTGCGGTGAGGATCGCGGCCGCCGGTAGATACGCGCGTCGAAGTACACCTAGTGCCAGGGCGAGGACGCACATCGTGAAGTAGGTCGGAAACAGACCGGCCCGCGTCAGGAATAGCGCGAGTGCCGGCAGATGCCCGCGTTCGCCTCGCGCCGGCAGATCGAGTGCCGAGGGTGCGCCGTGCGCTACCGCAAAGCCGAGCGCGATAAAACATGCGAACGCGGCGACACCGACGGCGGCGCGGCCCGTCCGCGGGCTAAACGCCTTGGGCGAAGAGGTCGGTCTGATCGGGACGGCCGAGTCGACTCGAGATCGATTCGAGCGCGACGTAATCGAGATTGATCTGACGCGGCTTCGTGCCTTCGTGCGGACCGACGACGCCGAACTCTTCGAGCTGCTTCATGATGCGCACCGCGCGCGGATGCCCGATGTTGAAGCGCTGCTGCAGTTGCGCGGTCGATGCGAAGTTCGATTGGATGATGAACTTCGCCGATTCGTACAGATGCTCGTCGAGCTTCTTATCGCTCTTTTCATCCTCTTCGATCGGCGTGAACTCGACGTCGAGCATGTTTTCCGGCTTCGCCTGCGCGGCCCAGAATTCGACTAGCCGCGTTACCTCGGCACCGGTGATCAGGGCTCCTTGTGCGCGCACGGGCTTGGGCGCGTCGATCGGCAGATAGAGCATGTCGCCGCGCCCGAGCAGACGTTCGGCGCCGCCCATATCGAGGATGGTGCGCGAATCGATCTGCGAGCTGACGGCAAAGGCGATGCGCGACGGGATATTCGCTTTGATGATTCCCGTAATGACGTCGACCGATGGCCGCTGCGTCGCGACGACGAGATGGATGCCGGTCGCGCGGGCGAGTTGGGCGAGCCGGCAGATCGTCGTCTCGACCTTCGCCGGCGCGATCAGCATGAGGTCCGCGAGTTCGTCGATTACGATGACGATGAAGGGCAGCTTCTCATCGGGAAACTTTAGGTTGTATTCTTCGATCTTGCGCACGCCGGCTTTCGCGAACCGCTCGTAACGCGTATCCATCTCGCGCGTCATTTCGAAGAGCGCACCGGCGGCGAGCTTCGCATCGGTAATGGCCGGCTTGATGAGATGCGGGATGCCGTTGTAGACGGTCAGCTCGACGCGCTTGGGATCGATAAAGAGCATCTGCACTTGATCGGGGGTCGCGCAGACGAGCAGCGACGCGATGATGCCGTTGAGACAGACGCTCTTGCCGCTGCCGGTGGCGCCGGCGACGAGAAGATGCGGCATCTTGCCGAGATCGCCGAAGACGGGGCGCCCGGTGATATCTTTGCCCAGCGCCATATTGAGCGGCGGCACGGTACCGCGGTGCGGTAGCGCCTGCAATATCTCGGAGATCGCGACGATCGAGGTGACGGCGTTGGGGACCTCGATCCCGACAGCCGACTTTCCGGGGATCGGCGCTTCGATGCGCACCGAGGTCGCCGCGAGGGCGAGCGCGATATCGTCGGCGAGCGACGAGATGCGCGAGATCTTGACGCCGCGTTCGGGCCGCAGTTCGTAGCGCGTGATGGACGGACCGCGCTCGGTATGCACGACCTTCGCGCCGACACCGAACGACGCGAGCGTATCTTCTAAGAGACTCGCGCGGCTCGATTCGTCGACGATTTGCGCTTGCGGAGCGTCGAAAAGCGAGAGCTCGGGCAAACGATACGTGCGCTTGGAACCGTCGGCGTACGCCGCAACGCTGGCGGGTTCGTATTCGCCGACGACGACGGGCACGGCGGTGGCTTTGAATCCGCCGGCGTCTTCTTCGTCTTCTTCGTCTTCTTCGTCGTCGTCTTCGTCTTCGTCATCGTCGTCGTCATCGTCGACTGAGCCGTTGTCCGCGTCATCTTTTTCGTCGAATTCGTCATCGTCGTCTTCGTCTTCGTCGGCTTCATCGGCGCCTGGCGTTTCGGCGGCGTCGCCGAGCCGTGCGGGCGTGACCGCCAGCTGCGACCCATCGTCTTTCACGAACGTCTTGGCGTCGAGCGGCGCGATTGCGGCAAGCGTTGCGACCGCGCTGCCGGCCGCGACCGCCGCAGTTGCCGGTGGCGCGTTCTTCGCCGGTCGCGGCAACACGTCGGGTAGCGCGAAGGCTTCACGGAAGTTCGCGGGCCCCGTTGGGCGCGGCGGAGCGGCCGCTTTCTTCGCACGCGCGGCGCGCGCACTCGCCAGCGCGTTGACGAGGAACGCGCGAATCCGCGCGCCGAGAACGATCCCTCTCCCGATGACTTGCTTCACCGAGACTTTCGTCACCCAGACGGTCAGCGCGATCGCAAAGAGCGCGAGCACGAGCGGCGTCCCCGCCGGACCGACGAGCCGGTCGAGTCCGCGATGCAAGAGCACTCCGAGCGCGCCGCCCGAGCGCGCATATGCGGCAGCGACGATGAAAAAGTACGCTACCGAAGCGAAGCCGAGCGTCGCGATCATGCGCGGCACGTTGATCTCAAGGAAGACGATCCCGCCGATCAGCGCGACGACGACCGGCACGCACCAAGCCGCACTGCCGAACGCCGCGACGAAGGCGTGCGCCACGGCGGAGCCGAGCGCGCCCGAATGCGTCGGTGCGGCCAAAGCGATTCCCAGCAGCAATGCGATGGCGAATGCCGCGATCCCCAGGATCTCGAGATTCGGGCGCATGTGCGTCGTCGCACGAGCCTTTCGGCGGACACGTGCCATTGCTCGCAAAGTTCTCGCGCGCAGGCCGCGCACCCCTGCGCGCTCGCGTCGCGCAAGCGGCAGGCCCGGCGCGTTTTGAGCGCGGACTCAAAGCGCGCAATGTCGATACCTACCGTCGTCGTCCTCGAAGGCGACGAAACCGGACAAGAGCTACTCGTCGAAGCGCTGCGCGTTCTCGATCCCAGCGTCGTCGGACTACCGCTCGCGCTCGAGCACTTCGATCTCTCCTTGCCGAAGCGGCGCGAGACGAACAATCGGATCGTGTACGAAGCCGCCGCCGCGATGAAGCGCACCGGGCTCGGGCTCAAGGCGGCGACGATTACGCCCGAGACGGCGGGCGACGTCGGTTCGCCCAACGCCATTTTGCGGCGCGAGATCGACGGCAAAGTCATCGTGCGTACGGGGCGCCGCCTGCCCGGGATCCGTCCGGTCGCCGGCATCCATTCGCCGATCTCGGTCGTTCGCATGGCGGTCGGCGACGCGTACGGTGCGACGGAGTGGCGCGAGCGCTCGGGCGACGACGAGATCGCCTTCCGAACGGAACGGATCGAGCGCAGCGTCTGCCGCGTCGTCGCCGAATATGCGTTTGCTCACGCGCGTAAGACGCGCTCGAAAGTCTTCGGCGGCCCCAAGTACACGGTTAGCCCCGTGTACGAAGGCATGCTTAAGGAAGAGATGGACGCTGCGGCCGAGCGCTATGCCGAGGTCGTCTACGAACCGCAGTTGATCGACGCGACCTATGCGCTACTGATTTCGAGCTCCGGCGACCCGATGGTCATCCCATCGCTCAACCGCGACGGCGACTGCCTTTCGGATCTGGTCATACAACTCTTCGGGTCGATCGCGGGCGCCGAAAGCGTGCTGCTCGCGTTCGACGAAACGTTGAAGCCGGCGTGCGTGATGGCCGAAGCGCCGCACGGCACGGCGCCGCGGCTGTTCGGCAAGAACGTCGCCAACCCGATGGCGATGATCCTCGCCTGCGCGGCGCTGCTCTCGCACGTGCCCGACGCGCGCGCCACGAACGCTTCTCGCGCCATCTACGAGGCGGTGCTGGAGACCGTTTATGGCCGGGTCGCCACGAGCGATCTCGGCGGGCACGCTTCGACGAGCGAGTTCACCGACGCCGTCATCGCCAAGGTGAAGTCCAAGCTCGACGTCTGGGCGACCCTCTAACGCGGTGTCGCGCCGCAGCGCGGCGAATGTGCGCTTATGGTTGAAAGCGTCGTTCGAACGGCTCTGCTCGCGATCGCATCGGTCGCGCCGCTCGGTGCGCCCACGCCGGCTCCCTCGACCTCGGGACCTCCGACGGCGGATAACGCGGCTCTCAAAGAAATCGGGCGCGTCCGGGTGACGAGTCCGCTGTGTAAGGCGCTCGTCGGCGATGCGGTGCGCGCTATCGGGATCGAAACCGAGAACGGCCGCAGATTACTGGACGTCGAAAACGCGCTGCGCACGGTCGATCTCGATTCGAGTCCGCTCGCCAAGCATCGCGGCACGCACGACCTCACGAAACGATATGTCGACTTGCGCGCCGCCGCCGTGGCCGGCAACGGTATTCTCAAGCAGTTTCGCGATGAGGCGAAGGCGGCTCCGAGCGACGAGCAGCGCAGGGCGCTGGTCACGTTCGCCGACGCGCTCGACGGCGCACTGCATCGCCAGAAAACGCTCGCCGACGACGTCGGCCGGCTGATCGCGTATCTGGATACGCACGAATCGATCGATAAGGATGCGCACGACCAGTTGGTCTTCGACGCGATTTTACGGGACGGCGACTTACGCTACCCGCGGACTGCGTTCGATCCACGCGATTTCGGACCGTTCGCGGTCGTCCCCGATTCACTGTCGACCACTGCCAAGAGCGCGGCCGCAGAACTGGTCACTCGGGCGCAGCCGATCGGCGGCGACGAGGACGCCGCAGCCGCGCGCGTCGAGCCCGCCTTCGACCGCTGCTAGGCGATTCTATATCGCGATTAAGACGACGCCGCAGGCCGCGACAGCGACGCCGACCCACTGCGAACGCGTCAAGCGTTCGTCCAGTACGATGCGGGCCAGAAACACCGTGCTGGCCGGATAGAGCGACGTGAGCACCGCAACCACCGCGAGTAGGCCGTACCGGGTCGAGGCAATATAGAGGACGTTCGCCGCCATATCGCACGCCCCGGCCCCAAGAATGACGCGCAGCGAACCAGGCGCAGGCCGTAACGATTCGCGGCGCACGAGCGCGTAGCCGAAGAGCAGCACGACGGAGGTCGCGCGGGTGATCGCCAAGCGAGCGAGGCCCGCATCGCGCTGGCCATGTCCGAGCAACACGTAGAGCGCGCCGATTCCCAGGCCGGAAACCAGCGCCAGCGCCACCCCGGGTTCCCGCACGGAGACGCGCCGCGTTTCGGCGTTCGCTGAGACGAGCGCGACGGCGACGAACGCGCAAATGACGCCGGCGAAGGCGAGCGCCCCCGGTCGTTCGCCGAAGAGAAAGCCTGCGACGACGGGCACGCTCGCTCCGATGACCGCAGTAATCGGTGAGACGACGCCCATGCGGCCGACCGCGAGCGCCGCGTAGAGTGCGGCGATCGCGATACTTCCCGCAATCCCCGCCGCAATGCCCCAGCCGATATCACTTGCATAAAAGCGCCCCGGCAAGAGCAACCAGGCGCCCGCCAGCACCACGACACCGGCGATCTGCGAGAGCAGAACGACCGCCGCGGCCGGCATGCGACGGCTCGCCACACCGCCAAAAAAATCGGCTGCCCCGTAAACGGCCGCGGCGGCGAGCGCCAGGAGCACCGCCATCGCTAGCGGCCGGTGGGATCCAACGCGTCGCGCAGCCCGTCGCCCAGAAGATTGAAGCCGAGCACGAGGGCCGTAATCGATAGTCCGGGAAAAATCAGCGCCCACGGTGCGGAGATCCAGTAATCGCGCGCGTCGTTGAGCATCGCGCCCCACTCCGCGGCCGGCGGCCTAGCGCCGAGCCCCAGATAGGAGAGCCCGGCGGCTTCGAGCTCGGCCGTCGCGATGCCCAGGGTCGCCTGAACGAGCAGCGGCGCCAGAATGTTCGGCAGCACGTGACGGAGCAAGATTGTCGGCGTCCGGGAACCGATCGCGCGGGCCGCTTCGACATACTCGAGCTGGCTGACCGTCAGGACCGACGAGCGCGCGAGCCGCGCGTACTGGGGGATGTATACGATGCCCACGGCGATCATGAGGTTATTGATGCTCGCCCCCAAGATCGTCGTGATGCCGATGGCGAGAATGATCGACGGAAACGCAAGCATGACGTCCATCGCGCCCATCAAGATACTGTCGATGCGGCCGCGCAGGTAGCCCGCGAGCAGGCCGATGGTGGTTCCGACCGTGATCGCGAGCCCCACCGCGACGAAACCGATGCGGATCGAGATGCGCGCCCCGTAGAGTATCCGGGCGAAAACATCGCGCCCGAGCTTGTCGGTCCCGAAGAAGTGGTGCAGGCTCGGCGAGGCGGCTTGCTGCGAAAGGTCTTGCGCCAGCGGGTCGGCGCGCGCGATCAGCGGCGCGAAAATGGCGGCGAGCACGATGACGGCGACGACGACGGCGCCGATCAGTGCGCCCGGCGTTCGCCTCAGCCGACGCCACGTGTCAGCGGCAAAAGACCGACCTTCTCCGGCTTTGAGAACGTCAGGCAGAAGGGGAACGCCGCCGGAGGCGGCGCTTGAAACCGTGATCTCGGGCACCTCGAGCAAGGATTTAAGCCGATATTAATGGATTCTTAGGAGATACCCCTAGATCCAATGCGCACACGAGGAGATTCGAGTGTACGTTCTACCACGCTTTCCACACAGTGGGAGGCGCCTTATCGTCGGCCTTCTGCTGGCAGTCGTTCTGTTCTTCAATTCCGCCGGGACCCTTTTCGCTGGGACGACGGGCACGATTAACGGCACGATCACCGATGCCAAGACCCAGCAGCCGCTGGCCGGTGTCACGGTCGACGCCGTGTCGCCGACGGCGCGTTACACGACGAAGACCGATGCCAAGGGCTTCTTCGGCTTTACCGGCGTCTCGCCCGACACGTATACCGTGTCATTCCAGATCGCCGGCTTTCAGCCATATTCCGTCACCGGCATCAACGTCTTCGCGGATAGCGTCGCGCAAGTCAGCGAGACGCTCCAGAAGTCGCTCGTCACCATCGGTCGAGTGACGGCACGCAGCCAAATCGGCGCGTATCAGCCGAAACAGACCCAGGACACCTACACGGTGACCGATGCACAGATCACGACCAACCTCGGTAAGAAAGAAGCCACGAGCGAAACCAACCTCATTCTTTCGCTGCCGGGCGCATCGCGCGATTCGAGCGGCTACCCTGTCATTCGCGGCGGCCGTGAAAACGAAGAAGGCTTCCAGTACGAGGGCATTCCGTTCACCGATGCGTTTACGAATCAATTCGTGAATAGCCTCGCGCTCAACGGTGGCGTCGGGGAACTCCAGTTGACCCCAGGCGCAAACGACGCGTCGACCGGTAATAACGGTACGGGTTCTCTTAATCTTATTTCTAAGCGCGGTACGAACCCGGCGTTCGGCCTGCTCGACCTCGAAACGCTGGTGTACCCGTATACGCACCAGCTCGGCTTAGAGTACGGCTTTGCGACCCCCAACGGCCGCGTATCGAACTACATCGCATTTCAAGGTTCGCGCGCCGCCTCCACATTCGGTTCGCGCGGCAACGACAGCACGTTGCTTAGCCGATTCTACAGCCGTCAGTTTCAGATGGGCAACGACATCACGGACAATTTCGTGTTTAAGTTCGGCCGCAGCAATAATCAGTCACTGCAGCTGTTCTACTCCAACGAAAATTTTAAGTTCATCAACAACAACGGCGGAATCGACAACCTTCAGTCAAAGCCGTCCGATCCGTTCGCACTCGCAAACTTGTCGAATTTTACCGGCTTGAGCGGTCCGTCGATTAATTCGTCGATCGGCCTCGACCCGTACCAGTCGGATCCCAACGGCAAGCTCAACCGCCCGACGAACATCACCCAGCCGAACGAAGCGTTCAAAATCCAATATTCGAATAATCTCGACGCTTCGACGTTCTTGACGACGAAATTCTATAAAGTGAATTCTGTCGCGACCTTCGACGAGCCGTATGCTAGCGCCGGATATCGTTATTTCAGCGCGTTGCAGGGTGGTCTTTCCGACGGCGTAACGCTCGATATCACGAAACAAGCGGGCTCGAAAAACCTCATTAAGCTGGGCGGTTCGTACGCGTTCCTCCATCCCGTGTTCAATTTCTTAGACCCGTCGCTCGGCTATCTCGCTGCCGGCGGCTTCCAAAACGGTTACGAGATTGCGGACTTCCTGCCCGCAAACAATCCCGATTGCGCCCCCCCGCCCAATAGCCCCCCAGGCACGACTGTTTCTCCGCTGAACACGTCTTGCGGTTACCTCACGCAGTTCTTCCCCAACGGCGTGCCGCGGGTTCCGGCCTTCCTTGAGACGACGGGCACGAACCGTCAAGATTACGGCCTTTATCTCAACGACACGGTCAGCCCGAACGATAAGTTGAAAATCGACCTGGGCGCTCGCGTCGACGGCGCGAACTATCGCTTCACGAACGAAGCGCCGTGTAACGCTTATAGCGCAGCGGGCGTCTCGCTCGATACAACTAACCAGTGCTTCTTCGCCGCGAATGGCAAAGATGCGCACGGCAACCCACACGTCACCGTGGACAAACAGGCGCGTCAGCCGGTCGTTTTCGAACCACGCGCGGCAGTCGCGATCCAACTTACGAGGAACGATGCGATTCGCGCGAGCTACGGCCGTTCGGTCGAATTCGCACCCCTCGGCGATATCGATAATGTTATCTCGCGCGACTACTACCAGACGTACAAAGGCATCCCGTCGTACAACAATTTCCTCGACACTAACAACAAGCCGATCGGTGGGAACGCGATGACTTGCGGCGTGACGCAAAACCGCGCGTGCGTCGACTATGCGGACCAGCTGTTTTGGGAAAACCAGAACTTCAGTGCGGTTCCGATCCAGCCGGCGAAGCCGGAGACGTTCAATAATTACGACTTCTCGTATTCCCACGCGTTCCCGGCCAATGTTAGTGTGAAGATCACGCCGTTCTACCGTCGCGGCTATGACGCGGTGGCGCAGACGCAGTCGATCAAGACCGACAAAGCGGGTAACGCAATTCTCGACGCCTTCGGATCGCCGCTTCTGAACCCGGCGCTGACGACAAATCTCGGTATCAATCGGACGACGGGCGTCGAGTTTTATCTTACGAAAGATGCCGCCTACGGTCTTTCGGGATCGCTTTCGGCAACGTACATCAACGAGATCACAAACGTACCGCCGCTGATCTCGTCCGAAGACTTCTTCCCGACGATTCCACCGGCTTCGCTCGCGCTTGGGAACACGTACCGCGTCGGCTTCCTGTCACCGTTCCAGGCGACGCTCGCCGTCCAGTACAAGACGCGCTCGGGCCTTCGTTTCAATCCGATCGTCAGCTACAACCGTGGGTATCCGATCGGCTCCGGGACGATCACGCAGACCTTCGTCAATGGCAAAGCGGTCAACGTTCCGAATACGAATTTCACGTCACCGAATGGAGCGACGGGAACGCAACAATACCTCGATCCGCAGAATCCTGGTTCGATCGTTAAGCCGAACATCGCGGCAACCCGCGGCGGCGGTCTCGGTCCGAGCCCCGGCTCTATCCTGTCGCTGCCGAATATCAACACGAACTTCACGCTCGAGTACAGCGCTCCAGGTTCGCGCTCGACCCTCGGCGTGCTGGTGAGCAACGTGTTCGGCAACGTCTACAACGGCTCGACGAATCCCCCGGTTCTTAACAGCCGCTATCAGCCGGTTGCAAATGGGATCGCCGGTCCCCGGACCGGTTATAGCGCGACGCCATTGAGTTTCCCGGGCATCGGTATCTCGCCGTTCTACGGCAAAGCTGCCAACGGTAATCAGGCGTTCATAAACTTCCCGAACGGTGCTCCGACGACGTTCCGGCTCTACTATCAGCTCGGGCTGTAGCTCGAAGGGAGATCCATTGCGCAATTCACACATCGCGGTTGTCGCCGTGGCGCTCCTCACCGCTCTGGCCGGATGTACGTCCGGCCAGAGCGGAGTGGAACCTGCGTCCAGGGCGGCAGACCTCACCAAAGATAAGCTCCAGGACGCCGTCGGCGTCGCAACGTTCACTACCTCCGCCGGGCCAGTAAGAGGTCTCAACGTCGTCGCCACGTTCCGGCAACCGAATGGCCTGTCGGCCACGCTGCTCAATACGCCGTTCCTCTCCGGCCCGTTCGTCGTTCCCGCAGTGGCGCCGCCCGGCGATGCCGGCAGTTCACATATCTCGGGATCGCCGCAGATATTGCCAGGACAGACCGCGGCATCGTCAACGTTCGGTACGTCGGGCGGCATATTCGCTTACGGCTTTGCTCCGGCGAATAGTACGACGTCCGGCGGCGTCTCGTTCAACAAATACTCAGAACCGTTTTATACAAAGGGCACGATGGTTGGGGCGGCGACTATGTACGTCGGAGGTCCCCCCGCCTATCCGCAAGTTCGCAACGGAAACTTTGACCCGTTCTTTACGGGGTATCCCGAAGGATTTACGTCTTTCGTGATGCCTACAGGAGTCGGCGCTTATACGTTGTCCGTCGGCATCCAAGACGCGAACGGCAACACGACGATGATCGCGGCGCCGACTGCGACGCTCAATAATGCCACCGGGCTCGGTCCCAGTGCAAAACCCACGGTCGCATCGAAAGACGGCAACGGCGGCTTAACGGTCGCGTTCACGGCACCGGCCGGCACCACCGAATCTCTCGTAAATATCGTCGACACCGGCGTCGGCGCCGGGGGCCCCCTGGTGTACTATACGGTGCTCGTTTCGGGTTCGGGCGCGCAAACAGCGACGCTTCCTGCGAATCTCGGGCCCTTTAGCGGCGGCGTGGCAACGGCCTCCATCCCGACCGGCGATGACTACTCGATCCGCATCGTCAATGTCGATTATCCAGCCTTCGAGGCGGGGCCGCCGAATAACATCCAACAGCTTCCCGCATTACTCGGCGGGGCCGGTCAAGCCGATATCTCGTTTGCTCCGACCCTAAAGGGGACGTATTAGTCAGCCCTCCAGTTGGAATTGAGAAAGGAGTCCGGCATCTCGCCGGGCTCCTTTCATTTTGATTAACATCTCGAATCGTCGTGCTGCAATTGCGTGTCGCGACGCTGCATGACCGTTACTCTAAGGCTTCGTTGCGTTCTTTACGGGCGCAGCCGTCGCCGCACCTGGCACCGGCGTGCCCGTCAATTGCTGCATCTCGACGTTCGCCGCATCACGAATGCTTACGGCGGTATCGTGATAGTTCGAAGGCAATTTCGGCCCGCCGCGTCCAGAGCCTGAGCCCACGTTTACGTTATTCGAGCGGTAGACGTTTTGCGCCGCCGTCGTCCAGTCGATCGATTCTTTCGTGAGGTCGATCGCCGTTTGCAGCGATTTCCGCGCATCGTCACGCGCGTCGGTAAGTCGTTGGAGACGACCGACGGCAACGTAAAATTGAGCTTCCCGCACTTGGGTGTAGTGGCGGCCCTCGATCGCGCCGCCAGATAAATCCTCCATGCCGCAAAGCTCGTACGCTTTAATCGCCTCCTGCGCGGCGCCGATAACCGAATCGACGGTGGAATCGTTATTCTTAGCCAGCGTCGTGTAGGACGTTACGGGCGCCGACGCCCGTGGGCAAAGCTTATCGGAAAAGACGTCCGCCGCCCCCGCGGGCCCGGGTCCGGCCAGTCCGAGCGTCAGAAGGGCGCCTACTGCGAATAATGTGGTGTTTTTCATAACAGAACTCCGTAAACGACGTCGTTTAGAGCAGATTACAAGGCACAAGCATCGCCCTCAAATACGTAACGCTGTCATTTTTGGTTTCATCAGCAGTCGTCCGCCGGAAGTCTGCGTTGGCATTGTTGCGGACGGTTCTGCCTTCGCACACTCCTCCGGCACGGGCGTTCGCCCCTCTACGGAAACGACCCAACATTACAGATCTCATTTGAAAATCACAAGCATATCAATGGCAACCTTTGAACGGAACCGCGATGCCGCTCGAATCGACTCGATATGTTTCTTCGAACGCACAACCGAGATAGCGTTGTTTAGGGAGGGGATCAGGCGGAGCGTAGATCCCGAGCTCAATGGCGCCGTCGCTGACAACGTTCACTGAGACTATCGTGTTTGGTCCATTCAGATCTCTCGTGCCGGCTAGGTAGCGAAGCGTCGCTCGCAACTTTCCAACGAGAAAGATCGCTCGTACCTCCTCAGCGCGAAGAATGATTGAAGGCGCGACGTCCCGTTGAAGGTAAGAACCGGAACATGTCAAGCGTTTTGGTACCGGGAGTTGGCATAGAGTAGTGTGCACTACGCTGCGACGTCGCCTTCGGTCGGCTGGTTGATCCAGACGGCTCGTGGGAGTTCTTGTAACCTC